>Ga0214923_10001370_pt1 | contig 34775 bp, 33 predicted proteins | sample LL1510_MetaG_FD_177993 | JGI IMG/M metagenome (GOLD analysis project Ga0214923, IMG submission 177993) | Freshwater microbial communities from Lake Lanier, Atlanta, Georgia, United States - LL-1510 | ecosystem: Environmental > Aquatic > Freshwater > Lake | place: USA: Georgia | collected...
CATCAAAGGCATTATCAAGGCTCATCATCTTTTCAATGTGGTCAACTGAGTCAAAGTGGGTAGAAAATCCTCCCCCTACTTCAAGAGTAGGTGAGTGAGGATCTCTTAACTTTGGGTTCCTATCCTCTAGTTTTAATAGTTCATTCCAGAGTTGATCAAATTCGCTATCTTCAATTACTGGCTTATCTAAAACATAGTAGCGATATTGATGATCCCTAATTGCTTCAGCAAGCTCGGCCATCTTGGCTCTAATTGCGCTATCGCTGCTCATTACTTAGTCCCTGAAATCGTTGCTGAGCCAACTACTCGATCACCGTCATAGATAACCATGGCCTGACCGGTTGCAAGTCCATAGATTGGCTGATCAACAATGGCTTTTAGCTCTGGTAGCGGGCCACTTTCATCAAGAAAATATTTGCAACTATGAGCGCTGCCATGGGCTCTTACCTGAATAAATCCACTATTTTCGCCGCTTGGCCTTGGGCCACACCAGATCGGGCTTAGGCCAGATACCTCATGAATCGCTAGATCCGCCTTCACTCCTACAATTACGCGGTTATTTACTGGCTCAACTTTTAAAACATATCTTGGCTCGCCACTTTTCTCTGGGATGCTTAAGGCAAGACCTCGTCTCTGCCCGATAGTGAAGGTGTAGGCCCCGTTATGTTCTCCTAATTTATTTCCATCCTCATCAACAATATCTCCAACCTGACTACCAAGTCTCTCTCTTAACCATCCAGCATTATCGCCAGATGGAACAAAGCAGATGTCATGGCTATCTGGCTTAAGTGCAACAGACAAACCACGTGACTTTGCTTCAAGTCGAATGTTATCTTTAGTTGTATCACCTAACGGAAAGTGTGCTCCGTTTAGCTGCTCTTGATTCAGAACCGCCAGAACGTATGATTGATCTTTCCCTGAATCGATAGCTCGATAGAGCAATCTCTGACCATCAACATCTTTGGTTTGTGCATAGTGACCCGTTACTACGCCATCAAAGCCCATGGCCTTAGCTCTATCCAAAACAGCGGCAAACTTAATCTTCTCATTACATCTCAGGCAAGGATTTGGAGTATTGCCAGCTGCATATTCCGATAAAAAGTTCTCCACCACATTTTCATGAAACTCATCAGACATGTCCCAGATATAGAAAGGAATTCCTATTACATCAGCTGCCCGCCTTGCATCATGTGAATCCTCAATTGTGCAGCAGCCTCTAGCTCCAGAGCGATACTTCTTAGGATTTTTAGAAAGGGCCAGGTGTACCCCAATTACTTGATGCCCCGCTTCACTTGCTCGCGCAGCAGCAACGGCTGAATCAACTCCTCCGCTCATAGCTGCGATGAGTTTCATATATGTATTCTCAACCTCGGTAAGCATCTCGGGCGCGATCAATTACGCGCCTAATACATGCTCCAAGATATTCGATTTCACTCTCGGTATTGCTAATTCCCAGCGAAAAACGCAGCGAACTGCGAGCTTGGGTCTGACTTCTTCCCATAGCTAGCAGGACATGGCTGGCCTCCTGAACTCCAGCGCTGCAAGCCGATCCAGTACTACAGGCTATTCCTTCGGCATCAAAAAGAAGAAGCATTGAATCACTCTCAGTTGAAGGAAATTCGATATTGGCAATTCCAGGCAATATCTCCCCCTCTAGCGGAGAATTTAATCGCACATCACTGACCTGTCCTTGAATTGTGGCGATTAGTTTTGCTCTTAAGGCAAAAATCTTTTGATAATTGCTCTCCATATCGCGCATTGCAGAGCTCGTTGCTGAAACAAAAGATGCAATTGCAGCAGCATTAATTGTTCCACTTCTTATATCTCTCTCCTGACCTCCGCCATGAATTAATGGCGTGATATCAACGCCCTTTTTTAGAACCAGCGCAGCAACTCCAACCGGGCCACCAACTTTATGCGCGCTAACTGTCATGGCAAACAAACCAAGTTCTTTAAAGGAAAGATTAACTTTCCCAAGGCTTTGAACTGCATCACTATGGAGCGGAATTTTGTAAGTTTCAGCCAGCTTTGAAATCTCTTTAATTGGTTGAATAGTTCCAACTTCATTATTGGAATGCATCACACTTATTAGAGCTATCTCTTCATGGCGCTCTTTGATTACTGTTTCCATCTGCTCAAGATCTATATAGCCATCTTGGTTGACATCAATCATGAGAATCTCCGCCTGGCCAGATTCAGCCAGCCAGAGCGAAGGATCTAATACGGCGTGATGTTCAAAGGATGAAATTAGAATTAGTTTTCGCTTTGGATCTTCCCTTTTCCTATGCCAGAGGATTCCTTTGATGGCTAGGTTATTAGCCTCTGTCCCTGATGAGGTGAAGATAATCTCACTTGAGTGGCAGCCAATTAAGTTGGCAAGTGATTCCCTTGATTCCTCCACTTTTTTTCGCGCCAAGCGACCATAGCTATGCAGGCTTGATGGGTTTCCGACCAATTTTGATTGCTCAATAAAGCTCTCAAGAGCAACCGATGAGATCGGCGTGGTTGAAGCGTGATCGAAATAGACCTGAGGCATATTGCTAATTCTAAATGTCTTTAGGAAAAGTGCTTAATGGGCGCGGACTTTAAGCGCGTTTAGCTGAGATTGCTTGCCCCACTTGAGGCAACACTGCAAATAGATCTCCAACTACGCCAAAGTCAGCAACATCAAATATTGGTGCTTCTGGGTCTTTATTGATTGCCACAATCGTCTTTGAAGTTTGCATTCCCGCCCGATGTTGAATTGCGCCAGATATGCCACAAGCTACATAAAGTTGCGGACTAACAGTTTTTCCAGTCTGACCAACTTGATGAGTATGTGGATACCAACCAGCATCGGTTGCCGCTCTTGATGCGCCAACTGCTGCGCCAAGTAAATCTGCTAGCTCCTCAACAGGCTTGAAGTCTCCATTTGTTCCACGTCCTCCGGAAATAACTACTTTAGCCTCCGTTAGCTCTGGCCTTCCGCCTTTGACAGCAGGTTTGGAATCAGTAATAGATACAAGCTTTGCCTTTTCAGAAATCACAGCATCGACTTTTTCAAAAGCTGGCGCACTTGATCCAACTTCAGCCTCAATAGCTGAGGGGCGAATTGTTATCACTGGAATTCCTGCGCTAACTTTTGAAGAGACTGTAAATGAGCCGCCAAAGACTGATTGGGTCGCAGTTAAATCGGCTGCGAAATCAACAGCATCGGTGATGAGGCCACTATTTAATCTAATCGCCAGTCTTCCCGCTATCTCTTTTCCTGCAGAGGTCGAAGAAATCAAAATACTATCGGGCTTTACTTTTTCAACTACCTGAGTAATTGCATCAAGAAGGCAAGCCTGGCCGTGCTTTGCAAAATCATTACTTTCAACTGCAATGACCTGTCCGATAACAGTATTTGCTAATTGCTCACTTAAGGCTTGGCTCTGCCCTTCGGGTGCAAGGATTAGCCCAACACAATCGCCTGCTCGCTTAGCAAAAGTTGCTAGCTCCCCAGCAGTTTTCGCTACTTTTCCTGAGGCGTGATCGACCAAAATCAATACCTTTGCCATCGCTAGACCAATCTCTTATCTTGGAGGAACTCGGCAAGTTTTAATCCGCCCTCACCACTATCTTCAATCTTGATGCCTTTATCGCGAGGCGGACGAGCCTTTGCATCTATCACTGCGCTCCAGGCTCCGCTTACTCCAACCTCACTTGGCGAAATGCCAATATCGCTAAGGCTCTTGTTTGTAATTATCTTCTTTTTGGCAGCCATGATTCCCTTAAATGAGGGATAGCGCGGTTCGTTTATTTTTTCTATAACGCTAACGACACAGGGAAGCGAGGCAGACATAACTTCAACGCCGCTCTCACTCATTCTGGCAATCTCAACCCTTGATAGAGCGGAATCAACTTTTACAGATCCTGCAAAAGTTAGTTGTGCCCAGCCGAGCCTCTCGGCAAGCATCGCTGGAATCACACTCATGCGAGCATCAGTTGATTCAGTGCCGCAGAAAACTAAATCAAAACCGCCATCACTAATTTCTTTTGCTAATACTTTTGAAGTTGTAAGTGCATCAGATCCGCTAAGGGCTGGATCGCTAATCAAAATAGCATCATCGGCGCCCATTGATAGGCCTTTACGAATTGCCTCACTTGCGCGATCAGGCCCCATGGAAATCAGAGTGATGCTATGGGCTCCACCCTCGGCATTTACTCCTTCAACTATTCGAAGCGCTTCTTCGATGGCATATTCATCTAAATCATTTAAAACTGCATCAACGCTGGCTCGATCAAGAAGTCCATTGACCATTTTCTTCTCGGCCCAAGAGTCTGGGACTTGCTTGACACATATCGCTATCTTCACGGGACTTATGTTACTGGGCAGTAACCTTGCTCTCCACTCCAATTAATCGCCATGGGGTGGCATCAATAAATATAAGGAGAGTGCTTGAATAGCAAAGTGAAGCCGGCCAATCCCCACATTCTCGGCAGTCAGGTTAGAAATGGCGGCACCGACTTTGCAATCTGGACTGGGAATGAGGCCACGCTCGTAGAGCTCTGCCTTTTTGAACCTGACGGTGGAATTTTTAGAGAGAGACACGTTGAATTAACGCATAGAGATGGAGCTATCTGGCACGGTCATATAGAAGGTGTGGGAGTTGGACAGAGGTATGGCTATCGAATCCATGGTCCATGGAAACCAGATGAGGGCTCAAGGTTTAACCCAGCCAAACTTCTTATTGACCCTTACGCGCATCTTCTTGAGGGCAACGTTACCTATTGCCCAGAGATTTTTGGCCATAGAGCAACAGCAAGTGATGGCTCTGGCGATATAAATGAAATAGATCATCGAAACTCTGCAGGCTTGATTCCCTTCTCTGTTGTGACTGCAAGCGCCCCAAGGGCTCTCAATCGTCCCAATAATTCTTGGAAGGCAACACTTATCTATGAAGCCCACGTAAAAGGATTAACAGCAAAAAATTATGAAATTGCCGAGAGTGAGCGTGGAACATATAAAGCGCTCTCTCATCCATCAACCATAAAATACTTAACGGATCTAGGAGTAACTGCCCTAGAGCTTCTTCCCATTCACCACTTCACAACGGAAGTTGCAGTCGCAGCGCGAGGGCGTATAAATCACTGGGGCTATAACCCAATTGCCTTTTCAGCTCCGCATCGGGGATATGCAGCAACAGATGATCCAATTGGCGAGCTTCAAGCAAGTGTTGATGCGCTTCATCTAGCAGGAATTGAAGTAATTCTTGATGTGGTTTATAACCATAGCGCTGAAGAAGGTTTAGCTGGACCCACCTATCATTTCAAAGGCATCGATAATCGCACCTTCTATCGCCATAAAGATCAATCCAAGTACGAGGATCTAACTGGCTGCGGAAATACTTTAGACAGCAGAAACCCTGTTGTGACTGAGATGATTATTGACTCCCTTAAATGGTGGTCGCAGATAATTGGGGTAGATGGATTTAGATTTGATTTAGCAAGTGCAATCTGGGGCCAGAGCGGCATCGACCTAATAAAAGCGATATTAGATGACCCGATTTTAAGCCAGCGAAAGTTGATTGCAGAGCCCTGGGATGTCACTAGCTATAAATTAGGCGCTTTTCCAAGCCCATTTAGGGAGTGGAATGATGCCTATCGAGATGGCATTAGGCAGTTTTGGCTTGCTGACAATGCCAATAGCTCATATTCCGGAGTTTCTAATCTCGCAAAAAGAATTGCAGGCTCTGATGATATTTTCTCAACTCGCGGGCCAACTTCATCAATTAATTTCATCACCGCCCACGATGGTTTTACTCTAAATGATCTCACCTCTTTTTCTCAGAAAAATAATGAAGTAAATGGCGAAGATAATCGCGATGGAAGTAATGAAAATAGATCATGGAATCTAGGAATTGAAGGAAGAAGCACTAATCAAGAAATTGTCGCTAAGAGAGCTCAATTGCAGAGATCGCTGCTGGCAACTCTTCTGCTTTCATCTGGAGTTCCCATGATTGCTATGGGTGATGAAATTTCTAGAACTCAGCATGGCTGCAATAATGCATATTCTCTCTCGCCAAATCACCCTATTGATAGTAGCGAGAATCTCTATGGCGCATGGGCCCTCGATTGGAAGCTAACTGAGCTGCAAAAAACTGCTTTAGAATCTTTGACAACTCTGAGCCAAATACGCGCCAATTACCTAATTGATGCGACCGAAGAATTCTTCACTGGAGACCTTGACCGAGTTAGCCTTCGAAAAGATATTGCTTGGTTTCAATATGATGGCAGTGAGATGGTTGAGGCAAAGTGGCTTGATACACATCTTCGCTATCTAGGCTTTGCTATCGATGCCAAGGATGCTCAAGCTCTATTTGTTGCCATAAATGGCGGCGGTGAAGATTTCGAATTCAAGCTTCCGGGCTCGAGCTGGGGAAATTCCTATCGAACTATCTTTGATGCCAGCCAGAGCGTGACTGATTTTGCTCCGATAATAAAAAAGCCAAATGATGCTTCTCTTATTAAAGCTTTATCTGTGCAGATCTGGCTAATAAACCGAAGTTAATCGACTTTGAAAACTACTGAAACCGTTGATGTGATGGTTTTATCAATTGTTTGAGTGTCATAAAAACCGCCAGATGAGGTATCAACTGAATCTGGGGAGGTGACTTGGAAAGGCCCCGATCTCACGCTAATTACCGCTCCTACTTTGCCGCCGGTTGCTTCAACAATCGCCTCAGCGCGCACCTTGGCATCAGCCATCGCCTCCTTTAGAAGCTCGGGACGAAGCTCGCTCAACTTGGAGACATAAAACTGTGGTCCATAGTTAGTGACACTTATTCCGCTTTGCAGTAGCGAGCCAATCTGATTACTTAACTTTGCAATCAAATCGACATCATCGCTTCTAACAGTTATCGACCTCGATGCACGATAGTTAAGGATTCTTCCGGTGCTATTTCCATTTGAAAACTCTTCTTGAGGATATGCCGAGACAGAACCTAATTCAATAGCGCCACTTATAACGCCTCCCTTAGTCAAATACTCAGTGACAGCAAGAGTTGTGGCTTCAACTTTTTTCACCGATTCAGATATCGTTGGAGCTACTTGCTCAGCATTTAAAGTCCATACTGCTCGATCTGCCTTCGCATCAACGCGAGCCGAACCAGTAACTGTGATCCCCTCGCTATTTCTAGAGGCAAAGCCCGAGCCGACTTGGTTTAACCCAAGCCCAATTGCAATTGCTAAAACTGCAGAGGCTGCAATCAAAGTTATAGATTTCTCTCTCTGGCTTTCACTCATACCGAGAGCCTATCAGCAAGAGTTGATGCTGCCTCAATTTCTACCCTGCGAAAAGGCTCAAGAAAATCATCCCAAGGCCTTCCCATCAACTTCTCAAGAGCAAGTGTTAAATCACTTTGGATTAGATTTTGAGTGATAGCGCTCTTTAACAAATCTTCACTAACTATTATCTGTCCGAGGCTATTAATAGATCCTCGATAAAGGCCCAGTTCTTTGGTATAGAAATAGATCGACCCTTCGGAGAAGTTAAACTCAGAGAGTTCAAAGATTAAATAGCTCCAAGATTTAAGGGTGTTAACAATTCTGGCCCCACTTCCAATTGCGCTGCTGTAACTCATCCCACCTCGATAAGCACCCGGCATTAGGATCTGGCTCTGCCAATTGAGATTTATGCTCTCGTTAAGCTCTCGCTCTAACCCAGCCTCCAGATGCTTTATTAGAGTTTTAGGACATGAGTAGATTTTGAGGCGACCATGGCTGTAGCCATTCTCTGTTGGGGTATAGGTAATCAAGAGCTGCTCCTTAGCTATAAGGACGTATCTATCTCTTAGATGCGACCTTCCCCAGCCCATCTAGCGATAGCGCTCTTGCAATAGGTGAATTCTTGCCATAGCCCAGCGCGTATTTCAATAGCCTTTTCGGAGATAGGCCTTTTTTTGATATTTACACCTTCAGGGTAGGCTTTGCGCTAGTCCAACGCTTATCAGTACCCGCTTGCTAGCTTTTGCTTGAATCGGTATCGCTGTAGAACGGAAAGACTGGCGAGCGTGGAATTCACGTTTGTCCCCAAAATACCGAAGGAAAGTTATAAATGGCAACAGGTACAGTTAAGTGGTTCAACTCTGAAAAGGGTTTTGGTTTCATCGCTGTTGATGGTGGCGGACAGGACGTATTCGTTCATTACTCTGCTATCCAAGGAAACGGCTATAAGTCCCTTGAAGAGGGTCAGTCAGTAACATTTGAAGTTGTCCAGGGACCAAAGGGTCCTCAGGCAGATGCAGTTACTGCTAACTAATTACACTAACTAGTTATAGAAAAGCCCCAGAGAAATCTGGGGCTTTTTTTATTTCCCAGCCTTAGCCTTTGCATTAGCAACGGCTTTTGCCGGAGATAAATCTTTCCCCGCTTTCCAAGCATCTAAATACTTCCAAGGAGCAACAACGCCTCGTCTAATCTCCCAATCTCCTGGCTGAGTTTGATAAGAGATTCCAAAATGTAGGTGAGGCTTTGTTCCCCTTGCGCTTCCGGTATCGCCAACTTCGCCAAGTTTCTGTCCAGCTCCGACTACAACACCGGGTTCAATTCCATCTTCAACTTTTGACAGATGTGAACCGTAATACCGGACTCCGTCTTCGCCAATTATGGATACCGATAGTCCACCGCGATCCTTACCTAAATTTGTCTTTCCGCTCCATACGTCCTTGCGATTCACATCTTGTACAACGCCATTGATCGGTGCAACAAAAGCACAACCCTTCTTGGCTTGAATATCGGTAGCAGGATAATCGTGATGATACTTACCATAGGTAGCTTTGCAATTCGCTACCGGGAAGGTGTAGATCGGAGCGGCGTGAGCGTTTTGAATACTTGGTAGAATCATGAGAATTGCAAGTATCGCTTTTCTCATTCAATTACACCTTTCATATCTGTGGAATTCGTTAGAGATTAGATTCTTCCACGAATAGCTTTTTCTTCTTAAACCGACACGACTTGTTAGATGCGCAATGTTGGCAACGCCAAATTAACGTTAAGATATGCTTAATTATGAAAACCTTTCGGTTTCTCGCGGCGAGATTGGCATTACTTTTACTTTTCTTGATGATCACCGTGCTTCAACTTTTCTCGTTTCCCGGACAATTTGCTCACATGCGCCGCGTGCATGGCTCTGCTCTAGCCCTCGAAATTGTTCTGACGATATTGGTCGGATGCCTATTTCTCGCTGCACAATTCGCACTATTTTCATTATGGAAATTGGTTTCTCATATGGAATTAGAAACTTTCTTCAGCCCCGATGCTGCACCTTGGCTCGACAAACTAGTGGCCGCACTTAAATTCGCCTGCATCTTTCCAGTCGCACTTATCTTTATCGTTGCTCCACAAGCCGATGACCCTGGCGCGTTGGTCTTGTTAACTGCAGTCACACTGTTCGTCGTAACTGTCTACTTACTAGGTTCGCTTCTGCAGGATCAAGTCTTGGAAGTTATCTATCGGGAGAACCATTCGAAATAGCCGGGATACACGAGTTAAGGAGAAATTTGCCCACACGTAACTTACAACTCCGACCCAATCTATCTCGGCAATATGGACTTCGGCGATGAAAGAACTTGAGAAAATCTCAGCGCAACTCATCCGCGATTTGTGTTCTTGCCGAGATTGTCGAGATGAAATCAGCGGTCAGAGGATGCGCTCAGTGATGGATCTCAGTCCAGAATTGCTTGTTCTCGATGTCGCAGCCACTTCTTCGGGTTTTCGTTTCACCCTCAATGACAAGCATGAGGTGGAATTACAACGCGATACTATCGAAGAAATTCTCGAAGGGTTTTCCGACATCAATTGGCGAAGTGAGGCTTCAAAAGTTTTATGGGATCGCGATCACGCTCCCCGAACGGTATTTCATTGGTCTGACATTCAAGAGGATTCACATGATCTTTATCAACTACTCGATCAACTCCTTGTTTACGGTTTCGCACTAGTGGAAAATCTTCCAGTAAGAGATCGTGCGGTAATTGATCTCATACATAGATTTGGATATGAGAGAGTCACAAACTATGGAGATATTTTCGATGTCCGAGTGGAGAACAACCCGAACAATCTAGCTTTCACCAATCTAGCGATTGCGCCCCACACTGACAATCCGTACCGGGATCCTGTGCCTACAATTCAGGCGTTACATTGCCTTGAATCCAGCGTTACTGGAGGCAATTCAGGTTTGGTCGACGGATTTAGGGCGGCCCATCTGCTTCGCGAAGAGAATCCGGATGCTTTCGATATTTTAAGCAATTCGCTTTTCAATTTTGAATACCGAAATCCGACCACTTATCTTTCAGCATCTGCTCCGATCATAAAGGTAGATGTGACAGGCGAAATTATCGAGGTCCGATGGAACGATAGATCAATGCAAGCTCCAATCTCCGAAATTCAAGTAGACATTGTTTATGATGCTCTTCGATCCTTCGCAATCCTGGTTAACGATGCGAGAAATTGCCACACCTTCAAACTAAATACTGGTGATTGTGTAATTTTTGACAACACTCGCACACTACATGCCCGCACCGCTTTCGATTCCGGCGGAAAACGACATCTTCAAGGCGCATATGCAGACCTTGACAGCGCCATCAGCAAACACGCAATCTTAGAGGAGATGCTGGAAGCATGAATACCTACTTGGAAATTGAAGACCTTTTTCTATCGGCCAGCGCAGCAGAGTATTTGGGGGAAGACATCACTCTGGTTGAGCACATGATCCAATGTGCGGAATTGGCGCAACGCGATAACGCACCATCCTGGCTGGTTGTTGCCGCTCTCTTGCACGATATCGGACATATTTTGTCGGTGGACGCAGCGCACGCTCAAGATTCTGGAGTGGATCGTCACCATGATCTGGTGGGAGCTGATTGGATTGCGCAGAGATTTCCCGAGAACATTGTTCAGGTTGTGAAACTTCATGTCGAGGCCAAGAAGTACCTTGTTGCCAACGACAAGAGTTACTTCGACAAACTTTCAGAGGCCAGCAAAGTAACTTTAAAGATTCAAGGGGGAGAATTCACCAGCGCCCAGAGCCAAGAATTCTTGGCTACCCCGTTCTCCGCAGAGGCGATTCGCCTGAGAATTTGGGACGATTGTGGAAAAAAGCGTGGTGGAACCGAATTGACGCTCGCCGACTTCAAAGATGCGATAGAAGAAAATGCACTCGCCTAGGGCTTAGATTTGTCTCGGTCCCCGCACATCAAGGCTTTCTCAACCTATCCCAAGACAAACTATGCTTGCACCCTCCATTCAAAGTTGAACTAGGGGCAGTAGCTCAGTTGGTTAGAGCCCCGGACTCATAATCCGGTCGTCGTAGGTTCGAGCCCTACCTGCCCCACTACAGACGATGAATAGTTTGAAATCAGTTGGACTTTGGGCCTTGCTGTGAATCTTGCGTAGTCTGTGAATGTGTTGACATCCATTTTCTCCATAGTCATGGAGGGTTTACTTTTGAAAGTGATAATCAAAGTATGAAAGTTCTTTTAATTGGTGGGGGAATCTTAGGAGCAACCCACGCGCGAGCGGCTCTTCAAGCAGGTTATGAAGTCTTGCACTTAGAACGTGACTTGACCCCCATGATGGCTTCGGCTCGAAATTTTGGATTGATCTGGGTGAGCGGCAGAGCTAGCGGCGAGGAATTGGAGACAGCTCTTCGCGCTCGACAGATTTGGGAGGAGATTCATTTAGAAAATCCAGATTTACACTTTCGCGCAAATGGCTCACTGACATTAGCTAAAAGCGATGCTGAACTGCGCGTCATGCAGGAATGTCTCACAAAAAGTGATGCACCAGCGCGAGGCTGGCAAATTTTAGATCGCGCAGAGTCAATCAGAAGGAATCCAGGCATCGATGGAGATTTCCTGGCATCGCTCTGGTGCCCATTGGATGCGACTGTGGAGCCTGACTCAGTCTTGGATTCAATGCGCAGCTATCTCTCTAGAAACTCTCGTTATTCCTGGATGAGCGGAGTTGATATTGTCGATGTCACAACCATGGGGGATCGCGTCACAGCACATTCGAAAGACGGAAGGAATTTTGATGCAGACTTCTTGATTCATTGCCCTGGCGCAGATCATGAATCCCTTTTTGCAGATTTACTGAAGATGGCGCCAATCCGAAAAGTTTATCTGCAGATGATGAACACCGCACCCTTTGACCGAGAGCTAACGACATCTATCGCTGACGGCGACTCTATGCGCTATTACCCGGCGTACAACGTCTCTTCGCTTTCGCAACTTCCGCCGCAACATCCGGTGGCGGAGGCCAACCATATGCAACTTCTGCTGGTTCAAAGAAAAGATGGCAGATTGACTATTGGAGACACACATCTGTATGACCAACCTTTCCCATTCAAATTGAGTGAGCCTCCGTATCAATACTTACACGAATTAGCTAGCACCTTGATTGGAAGGCAACTGCCACCGATTGAAGCGCGATGGAGTGGTGTTTATTCTCAACGTATAGACGGTGCTATCTGTCATCGTCAGCATATTGCAACGAATATTATCGCTGTGACGGGTCCCGGCGGCAGAGGTAATTCGCTAGCGCCTGCCATTGCAGAGAGAACGATGCAAATGTTTTCGAGCACAATTTAAGAATAAGGAGCCGGAATGAAAATCGAGATGGCCGCTTTTGATGTTGCGGGTACCACTGTGAGAGACGATGGCATTGTATTGAAAGCCTTTACAAACGCTTTCGAGAGAACTCGTCCTCAAGATTGGTCAGCTAATAAAACTAAGTGGACTCAATATGCAATCCAAACGATGGGGCGATCAAAGATAGAGGTGTTCTCCGAGATTCTGGGCAATCGTGAAGATGCGCTCATTGCAAACCGCGCATTCGAAGCCGCATATGTGGAGAGCGTCGAGTCTGAAGGGATTGCTGAAATCACAGGAAGCGAAAAACTATTTGCCCTGTTGCGCGACCGCGGAATAAAGGTTGCCTTGACAACTGGTTTTTCTCGCTCGACTTTAGAGGTCATCATTTACAAAATGGGTTGGAAATCCAAGGTCGATCTCACCGTAACCGCTGAGGATGCGGGCCGTGGACGTCCTCATCCCGACATGCTGGAGTACGCCGCCCGCACCTTTGGTGTTCTTGACCGCGGAGCGACTTTAATCGTTGGTGATACCCCAGCAGATATGCAGGCTGCGACGACGTTTGGATCACTCCTGAGAGTCGGAGTGCTCACGGGTACTTCATCGTCCGTCGAGCTCGTGAAATCAGGTGCGACTTCTGTTGTTAACTCGGTGGCAGAAGTCTCTTCACTCTTATGAAACTTTAAGTTATTTCTTTATTACGGAAAATTTCAGGAACTCGCCACCACTTGTATTCTCAAAATTTGAAATCTCTCCCAAGACTCCCCCTCCAACCTTAGAAAGGAAGTAGAGAATGATAAAGAAATCTTTAGTTGCCGTTGCTAGCACGAGCCTAATTCTCTCCGGAGTATTAGGAGTGTCATCAACTGCACAGGCTGCGGTGAATATCTGTCAGGCGAAAAACATCACCGAAGCAGGCGGAATGGACAAGCTCGTTGCAGCTGCCAAAAAAGAGGGTCGGATAAACCTCATTACCCTGCCTCGCGACTGGGCGAATTACGGTCCGATGATGGATGCCTACGAAAAAGCATTTGGCGTAAGAATTACTGTGGATAATCCAGATGGATCCTCGCAGTATGAGATTGACACTATGAAGAACGCTCCGAAATCAAAGCAACCTGATTCCATTGACATCGGACCACTCGTAGTCACGCAGCTAACCCCGCCAGGAGCAAAGCCACTATCGGCTCCATATAAAGTTATTAATTGGAATGACATTCCTGCAGCAGCAAAAGATTCAAATGGTTACTGGTACGGAAATTACGGTGGCAAGCTCGCCATCGTCTACAACACTGCGCTAACAACGGTTCCAACCAAGGCCACAGATTTCACCAAACCAGATTTCAAGGGCGTCATCGGAATTACAGGTGATCCAACCTCGTCTAATCAAGCCTTCATGTCAGTCCTAGCAGCCAGCATCGGAAATGGTGGTCAAGGCAATTTGGCCGATGTTTCAAAAGGATTGGAAGTATACAAAGCAGCAAAGGCGCAGGCTCCTTTAGTGAAAGTTAACTCTGCCAACCTTGTCTCAGGTGCCGCCAAAGTTGGTTTCATGTGGGATTTCAACGCTCTTGGTATCGTCCCTGCGGCTAAAGCTGCTGGCCTCAATCTCAAGTTTGCCTACCCAACTGATTATGTCCTCCAAGCTCCGCCATATATCAATGCAATAAACGCAAAATCTCCAAACTGCGCAAATGCTCGTTTGTGGCAAGAGTTCTTGTATTCACAGAACAAAGGCAAAGTCGCTGCTGAAATAACAGCAGCCGATATCAAACTTCCCGGCTCTAAACTTTTCGCAATGTTGCAGGGTGGTCAGAATTACTTCCAGCAATCAGGAGCAGATCCAATTATGTCTGCGGCGATGAAGAAGAAGGGCTTGCTCCTTCCATCGTTGCTCGACTTTGAAGTCCCAGCTGGAGCGAAGATCGTAGGTCCACCAAAGATCTCTGATGTTCTCTCTGCGCGTGAACAGATAATCGCAGCGTGGGCTTCACTGTAAGAAAATAAGTCTCTGAACATCATGGAGAAACGAGGCGTCCGTAAGGGCGCCTCGTTTCCTATTTCGCCTTCATCAATCCTGCCCGCGTTACCGTTTCTCCTTATTTTCGGATTTTTCTTTCTCTTTCCCATCTCTCGTCTAATTTACGTATCATTCATGTCAAATGAGAATACGTTCACGCTGGGAAATTTTCAGACTGCTTTTGAAAAGCCTTACAATTCAGGATTTGTTAATAGCATAAAATTGGGTTTGCTATCTGCTGCCATTACCGCGATTCCCGGCGCTGTGGCTGCTTACTTCATAGAAACTCGTGGCTCATCAAGATTGAAGCGAACGATTTCCTCAATGAATGGAGTCTTGGCAAACACTGGCGGAGTGCCGCTAGCCTTTATGTTCACTGCGGCGCTTGGTATCCAAGGTTTTCTTACTCAAGCGCTCAAAGCTGTTGGAATCGATTTGTACGCCAATAGTTTCTCGCTTGGAACTTTCACGGGACTTCTCATCGTCTATCTGTATTTCCAACTACCGCTGATGATAATTGTCTTTTCACCTGCAATCAGCTCGTTACGTCGGGAATGGGTAGAAGCTGCAACAAATCTCGGTGCAAACAATCTTCAATATTGGCTGCGAATCGGAATTCCGTTGCTCTTGCCCAGTTTTCTGGCTTCTTTCCTCTTGCTCTTCGCAAGTGGTTTTTCCGCCTATGCAACCGCGAACGCACTCACTGTCGGAAATGTTCCTCTGACGCCGCTTCAGATTGGCGGTTTGCTGGATGGAAATGTCTCTGCAGCTCAACTAAACCTTGGAAAAGCCCTCGGCGTAGTGATGATTGTAATCTCTGCTTGTGCTGTTATCCCCTACCTCCTGATCCAACGTCGAGTAGCACGGTGGCAAACTCGATGAAACTGGGGAAACTCAACCTTCCGCTGATAATCACCCTCTTACTTTTCGGGGCTTTTGTCGTTATTCCGATGGGATCAGCATTCGAATATTCGATTCGGAGGGGTCTGGAGGGTGGGTATGGACTTCAGAATTATCTCTGGGCAGTACGTGAAGAAGACTTCTCTTACTACTTAATCCGTTCCACCTGGTTATCTGCGGTAACCGTTCTCATCACACTCGTGATTTTAGTTCCCACGTTGACTTGGATTCATTTGAGTAATTCGAAATTGAGAGAGCTCATTGATGGGCTATCACTGCTTCCTTTGGTCATTCCCGTTGTTGCTTTTGCTGTTGGAGCTCAAATCTCATTTCCCGAGTTCATACAGAGTTCGGTGATGGAACTGCCTTTCTTATATTTCATCCTCGCGCTGCCATATGCATATCGCGCTCTGGATATCGGGCTCAAAGCAATTCCCCTTAAGACATTGAGTGAAGCCGCACGTAGTGCAGGAGCGAGTTGGCTCAGGGCAATTGTGATTGTGATTCTTCCCGTAATAAGAAGTGCCGTTACTGCAACTATCGCACTCACCTTTGCGCTATCCATTGGCGAGTTCACCATGACCGTGCTATTGCATTGGGATACCTTTCCAACCTGGGTTACTTACGTTGCTCAAGACAATCTCTTGGGGGCAATTGCGATCTCGATGATTGCCTTACTCGTTCCCTTCGTATTAATCAGTCTGGTAGCGCTATTAACCCCAGAAAAGGAAATAAAGGAGTCAAACTGATGTCTAAAGAAAATTTGATTTTGCAGTCGATCTCAAAGAGATTCGGTGCGGTACATGCCCTGGACAACTTTGATTTGGAGGTAAAAGTTGGCGAATTAGTAGCACTTCTAGGTCCGTCGGGTTGCGGCAAGACCACGGCTCTTCGGGTGGTTGCTGGCTTGGAGCGGCAAGATTCGGGGGCCGTGAAACTCGGTGGTCGGGATATCACTAACGTTCCTGCTCATCTGCGCAATATGGGGATGGTGTTCCAAGCCTATTCACTGTTTCCCAATCTCTCAGTCGAAGAGAACGTGGCATTTGGTTTACAGATGCGCAAGGTCAATAAGAGGGACCGCCAAAAGAAAGCTGGAGAACTCTTGGAGCTCGTGGGGTTAAACACTCAACATAAGAGATTTCCTCATCAATTATCGGGCGGACAACAGCAACGCGTTGCACTGGCCCGCGCCCTTGCCTTTGAACCTGAAATCTTGCTTTTGGATGAACCACTATCGGCGCTCGATGCCCAGGTGCGCTCGAATCTTCGAGAGGAGATCAGAAGACTCCAGTTATCACTGGGAACCACCGCGCTTTTTGTAACTCATGATCAGGAAGAGGCGATGGCAATCTCTGACCGAGTGGGCGTGATGAGCCACGGCAAGCTAGAGCAGATTGCATCTCCCGATTCTCTATACAACAATCCAGCTACCGAATTTGTTGCTGGGTTTGTGGGGGTTATGAATTACATCCCGGGATACCAAAATGGGAAATCGGTTTCTATTCTGGGTTCGGACTTCAAGGTTAAGAATTCGTCAGGGCATCAAGGTGCAACCAGTGCGCTAGTTCGACCCGAATCCATAACGGTGGTGGCCAAGGAAAATTCATCCAACGCAGTAGTAGTTACTCGATCATTCCTCGGAGCATCTTCGCGAATTCTCTGCAAGACTCTTGACGGCACCTTGATCCAAGCTCTTGTTCCGAGCGAGGAGTCAAGTGAGCTCATTCCAGGCGCCAAAGTACAGGTGAAAATCTCAGCAAACGAGGTTCTGGTCTCTTAGCGAGCTCAACCCTGCGACTTTTGCAGAAACAAACTGTTATTGTCGCGACATGAGGACTGTGCCCTGATGTCATCCTTACAGTATCTGCGTTTCGTGGCTTATGCCCTATTTGCAATTGGACTCATAAACCTGCGCTACCAATCCGGTGAAAGCAATTTAGCGCTTCGAACTTTGATTATCGTCGGAACTGGAGTCATCATTTTTGTTCTTTCATACCTCAAGGTTGGACGTAGATTACTGATTCATCCGGTAGGGAAGGTGCTCACCTGGTTGGTTGCTATTGCCGTAATAATCTTTGCAATCGTTAATTAACATGCAACCATGGAATTAGCAGAGATAAAGTCGCGCTGGAATGAAGTATTGGATCATCTCGAGCGAGAAAATCGCGTGGCATGGCTGGCATTCTTTGATGCTCGGTTGGTTAGCTTGAATAACAATGAACTTAAACTCTCCTTTATTGATGCTGAGAAGTTGAGTGGAGCACATAACTTTGCTCAGGTGAGAAAGGATTCTCACCGCCACTGCTTAGAAGCTGCAATAGAAGAGATTTTTGGAGTAAGTATCGTCATAATTACCGAGTGATTTCTCCCCGCCGCATATCTCTGCTCCTTCTTATTTGGGCTCTTCTTGCCAATATAAGTTCTCCTATTTCGCATGCCGCAACAACCTCATCTTTTAATTTAACTCAGACTCCTGAATTTCCTGATTACAAGGTTACTTTTCATGGCGTTATTAAGCCTAAGGTAAAAAATGCAGTAGTAAAAATTGATGTAAAACTTGGCAATACTTGGAGCGATACACGACTTAGAACTAAATCAACCCAAAGTGGAGCTTGGAAGATTCAAGCCAGGGCTACTGCCCTTGCTGCCGATGCAACTTATCGAGCAAAAGTGATTATTGGAGGAAAAACACTCACCACAAAGACAAAGCGAATTGTGATTGAGCAGAACCCAGCCATTTCTACTCCTGATGAATTAATCTCACTTAGCGGTCCTGGGGGCCGGATTCATGGCACAGATATCAGCCGCTGGCAGCATCCGCAAGATAAACCGATTGACTTTGTGAAGATGTATAACGCAGGAATTAGATTTGTAATGATTAAAGCCTCTGATACAAGAGATGATGCTGACGCACTATCTCTTAAATATCTTCTAATGGATCGTGATGCAGCCCAAGCAGCTGGTATCTATACCGGTTATTACCACTACACAATATTGCCTAATACCACCAATAAAGATTCCGTAATTCTTGATGCCAAAGCTCAAGCTCAAAAAGCGTTGTGGCGACTCTCTAGCCTTGGTGGCTATACCGAGCGAGATCTGCCATACGCACTTGATTTGGAATATAACTGTGTGCAAGTTACCAATGGCAGCTGCGTTAAGTATGCACCAAAGTCTGTAGTAACGCTCTGGGCTGAAACTTGGCTTGAAACGATGTATGAAAAAACTGGCCGTAAGCCATTTCTTTATTCTTATCCCACATTTCTTGAGCAAGCTATGGTGAGAAGTGAAAAATTACGCCAATATCCACTATGGAAAGCGCAATACGGGATCAATCCTGCAGATCCAATTGCTGAGCCAGGGAGAAAGGAATTTGGCTGCTTTGTTCACTCTTGGTCAACTGCCAACTGCTCATCGCTCTGGCAAATTTGGCAGTATTCATCGTGCGGAATTGGCGAGAAATATGGAGTGCCATCACCAAGGGTTGATTTAAATGTATTTAGAGGAGATAGCGCTTCATTCCTTCAATTAACAAGAGGTATCTGGACCCCTGCTGTTGGCGATTATCTGCCGGTCAAGGAACCGACCACTCTGCTTATCACCAGCGTTAACGCAAGTAGTACTGATAAACCAGTAAAGATTAAGGTGGAAGTTAAACGCCCAAGTGGAGAGCCTGTTGTTACTGGAACCGTAGCTTTTAGGAGAAGTCCTGTTGAGGGCGGGGGCCCAGTTGTTAAAGTGGAGCAGAGCCCGGTTCGAGATAGGGCTGGTATCTGGACTCTAACTCTAAGGAATCTTCCTGCAGGTCTTATGCAAGGATATGTCGCATTTGTTGATCAAACTGGAACGCATTTAGAAAATCGCCAAGACTTATCAATTAATCTGATTCAAGGACCTGAAGTTGTTGTTACTCCAACGCCAAAGCCAAGTAAGCCAGTAGTGCCTTTTGATTCTTGCAAGAATCAAATTAAGAATTAACCTACTTTACTCTCTATCTGAGTAGCTCTCTCTAAATTTTTCTTTTGACGAAGGATAATCTGCTCATACTCATTAATAGATTTGGCAATCTCTTTCTTTTCAAGCCCTACATACTTACCAAGGAGTTCGCCTAGATAGTTAGTAATACTCAGCCCAGAATCACTTGCTTCAAATGCAATACGAGTTCTTCTCGATAACAAATCATCGATACTTAGAGCTGCTTCATGGGTAATGGCATAGAGCGCTTCTGCTTTTATATATAGCAAGCCTTCAATTAGAGGCTCAAGCAGTGAAGTATCTTCTTTTGCTGGAGCTAAGACTTCATCAAATAAAGATCCGTAGCGATCAAGAAGATGTCTGATGGTTTCTTCAGATAGACCATACTCTTTAGCAAGTTTTGGAATCTTATTTATCAATACTGAATAACCTTCAGCACCAATGATGGCAAGTTTTTCAGTTGTTGAATCAGGAACGATGCGCCTTAAGTGATTTACAGCCTCATCAACAGCATCCTCTGACATCACGCGATATGTGGTGTATTTACCGCCAGCGATTGAAACAAAGCCAGGTGTAGGACTATCAACTACATGCTCTCTAGATAATGTAGTTGTTGGTGAGTCAGGATCAGTTGAAACAAGTGGACGAAGGCCTGCAAATACACCAACTACTTGATCGCGTCTTAGTTTGGGCTCAAGCACGCGATTTGCTTGATTAATTATGTATGAAACATCATCGCTACTTGCCAGTGGCTCTTCTTTGCTCTCTTGGTAATCAGTATCGGTTGTCCCAACTATCCATTGCTCGCCCCAAGGGATAATGAAAAGCACAGAAACATCGGTCTTAATAATTACACCACTTTGAGAGTTTATTGCGCTCTTGGGCACCACTATGTGCGAGCCTTTCGACATGCGAACCTTATAACCAGCTTTAAGTCCAAATTTCTCATGGAGCTCATCACTCCAAACCCCTGAGGCCATAATCGTGGCTTTTGCACGGACTTCAATTAACTCATTACTTAATAGATCTCTAATCTTTGCGCCAACTACTCGCTTGCCATTTTTAATAACTTCTTCACATCTAGTTCTTGTGGTAATAACTGCGCCATATTTAGCAGCAGTTCTTGCAATGCTCATGGTGTGTCGGGCATCATCTACTTGAGCATCAAAGTATTGAAACCCTCCAGTAATTACATCAAGGCGCAGTGATGGCGCAATCTCGCTTACCTTCTTCTGGGATAAGTGTTTATGCCAAGGAAGCGCCCTCTTAAAGCCTCGTAGCGCGTCATAGAGAGCCATTCCAGCTCCCACATAAGTTCTCTCAATTAGTTTTTCATGGAGTGGATAGAGAAATGAAACTGGCTTCACCAAGTGAGGTGAGAGCGTAGTTACCATTAACTCTCGCTCATATAGCGCCTCTCTTACAAGGCGGAAGTCATACTGCTCAAGGTAGCGAAGGCCACCATGAATTAACTTTGAAGACTTTGATGAAGTTCCTGAAGCAAAATCGCCACTTTCAACTAAAGCAACGCTTAGCCCTCGTGATGCAGCATCAAGAGCAATTCCCACGCCATTAACTCCGCCGCCAATCACCAAAATATCAAATTCGCTCTCACTCAAAGCAGCAATGGCGGAGCCTCGGGTGGCGATATTTAGACTGGAATTAGATATGGACACGCCCCTTAGGATACGGGCTATGGGCTACATCGGCGCGCTCGACCAAGGGACCTCAAGCACTCGTTTCATAATCTTTAATCAAACTGGTCAAATCGTTGGACAAGAACAATTAGAACATTCTCAAATTCTCCCCAAAGCAGGTTGGGTGGAACATGATGGAGCTGAAATCTGGCGAGCTTGCATCAGCGTTATTACTGGCGCGCTAAAGAAGGCTGGTATTCAAGGCTCAGATTTGAACTCAATTGGAATAACAAACCAGAGAGAAACCACTCTTATCTGGGATAAGAGCACCGGACTACCCCTCCATAACGCCATAGTCTGGCAAGACACAAGGACGGCGGAGTTTCTAAATGCCTTAAGTGATCAGGTTAAAGAAAAGATCGTCTATAAAACCGGCCTTGCTATCGCCCCATACTTCTCAGCAAGCAAGATTAATTGGCTACTTAAGAATTCTCCCGAAGTTGCCCTGGCAATAAAGGATGGAAGGGCGCTGGCAGGAACCATTGATTCTTGGCTGCTATGGAATTTAACGGGTGGAGTAAATGGCGGGGTCCATTACACCGATGTGACCAATGCCAGCAGGACGCTACTTATGAACCTTGAGAGCCTTGATTGGGATAGTGAGCTATTAGAAATCTTTGAAATTCCTCGTCAGATACTTGCTGAAATCAAATCTTCTTCGCAAGTTTATGGCCATAGTTTGAGTGATGGACCACTTGCAAGCGCTGTTCCAATCTCTGGAATTCTTGGCGACCAACAAGCAGCGATGGTCGGACAGACTTGTTTTGAGCTTGGAGAATCAAAGACAACCTATGGCACCGGAAACTTTGCTCTGCTAAATACTGGAACATCAATCGTTAGATCTAAGCATGGCCTATTAACAACGCTCTGCTATAAATTTGGTGACGACAATGCGCGATATGCACTTGAGGGCTCTGTAGCGGTTACTGGATCTGCTATCCAATGGCTTAGGGATCAATTAGGCATTATTACCTCAGCTCCCCAAGTTGAAGAGTTAGCAAAGAGCGTTAGTGATAATGGTGGGGTTTATTTTGTTCCTGCATTTTCAGGACTCTTTGCCCCTTACTGGCGAAGTGATGCAAGAGGGGTAATTGTTGGATTAAGTAGAGCTGCTACCAAAGCACACCTTGCCAGAGCAGCACTTGAAGCAATCTGTTATCAAACTCGCGATGTATTAGATGCGATGAGCGCTGATAGCAAAGTAGCTCTCACTGAAATTAGAGTAGATGGCGGGATTACTGCTAATGAGTTATGTATGCAGATGCAGGCAGATATTATGGGAGTAGAAGTAATTCGGCCGGTGATAATTGAAACTACCGCCCTTGGCGCTGCCTATGCAGCAGGACTTGCAACAGGTTTTTATAAAGATACTAATGAGCTAAAAGCTAAGTGGCGCGAAGATAAGCGCTTTAAGCCAGATAAAGCCAGCACGCTTGCAACTACAGGGTTTAAGAATTGGAAGAAAGCCATTGAAAAGACTCTAAACTGGCTTGATTAAAGCGCAGTTATTTCAATTAAAAGCGCTGATGCTGGGCGCAGGATTGGCGCGCTAAGACCAATATTTTCAAGCTCTGAACCAGTTAATTCAAGACCAGTGGTAATCCATTTGGGCGGCTCGATAGCCATGAAATTTGATTTTTGACCTCCACTTAAAACCTTAACGCTATATCTGCGATCAGAATCAAGTCCTCTTATGCGCATGCGCGGCGCGTGAGACTCTGGAATGGTCTCAAGAGATGAGAATGAAAATAGCGCTGATTTCTTATCACTAGAAATGACGCCATTGAGATAGTGAGAATCCTTTGGATAATCGATGCGGATAACATCCCCGCTATGAAGAAGTTTGCGCTTTGATTTATAGAGAGTAATCCAGCTCTTTAGCTCAGCTAACTCACTGCTAGAGAGTTGAGTGATATCTCGCTCTACACCTGCGTGGCCAAAGAGAGCAGTTAAAGCTCTAAAAGAAAATGAGATAGATCTTCCAGTTTGATGACCAGGATCTGCTCCAATATGAGTTCCGAGCAACTCTGGCGGAATAAATTGCGCGCTCCATCTCTGAATTCTGGCTCGCTCAAGTGCGTCATTATTGTCGCTGGTCCAGAAGCGGTCGACCAAATCAATAATTCCTAGATCAATTCTTGCTCCCCCTGAAGCGCAAGATTCAATCTCTAGATTTTTATGGCGCTTCTTTAGTTCAGCAAAGAGACGATAAAGTCCTTGAGTTTGCTTTCTTACTGCAGCTCGATTATTTGAGCCCGCATCAATAAGAACTCGATTGTGATCCCACTTGATATAGGTAATCTGGTATTGAGTAAGAATTTTGTCTACTGAATCTAAGACGTAGTTATATGCATCTTGATTATCAAGATTGAGGACCAACTCATGGCGCCACGTTGGACCTACCCGATCGCCAACCTTTAATATCCAATCGGGATGTGAGCGATAGAGATCTGAATCAGGATTAACCATTTCGCCTTCGAACCAGAGGCCAAACTCCATACCTTTATCTCTTATGTAATTAGCAAGTGATCCAAGACCATTTGGCCACACCTCTTTGCTCACCTGCCAATCACCAAGGCCACTTAGATCACTTCTTCTGGAGCCAAACCAACCATCATCTAAAACAACTCGCTCAAAGCCGGCTTCAGCTGCCGTATCAACAATCTTCTTTATCTTCTCCTCATTGTGGTCAAAGTAGATTGCCTCCCACAAATTTAGGGTCATAGGGCGTGGAGTTTTTGGATGCACACTTCTTGCTCTTAAATGCTTATGCATATTTGAGGAAAGTCCATCAAGGCCAGCATTTGAATAGAGAGCAAAGAGATCAGGGGCTCTATAACTCTTTCCTTTTTCAAGAATCACTTCGCCTGGAAGAAGTACTTCTCCGGCTGAAATGCTTGCGCTTCCCTCATAATTTTTTTCAATGCAATATTGGCTATCCCCGCTCCAAGCAAGGCTAAGCGCCCAAGATTGTCCTGATGCAAAATTAGTTTCTTTCTCTAAAGCAATCATTCCTATCGTGTAATTATGCCCAGGTCGTCCCTCATGGCTATCTCGAACATATCTGCCAATTGCAATATCTCGCCGCTGCGGATTGCGCTCATTAGACCAGCGCCCAACAAAATCTAAGCTCTGAGTCGCACTATCACTAAGCGGCATCCAATAATTTAACTCATCTAGAAAATAAGTATCGCCAAGGTTAGTTAGTTCTTGCCAGAGCTTTAAAACTCCAAATTGATCTAGGGATGCGCCGATATCAAGAGTTAACCTGGCATCCTTATCTTCTAATTGAATTTGAAAACTACTTTTATCGCTTCTAAATTCTTTGACGCTAAATTTTGTTGACCAATCAAGACCTGCTCTATGTCCCTTTATTGTGGGATATCCCAAATGTCCTCTTGAGTGCTCTCGCATCATTCCTGGATTAGTAACTGCATCAAAATCACTATTTGCAATGGAGCGATTAAAAAGTAGTTCACTTGCCTCGCCCTTAAAACTTGCGCCCCAATATCTAATAACCGGCGCGCCATCTATAACCTCAAGGAGTAAATCAACGCCGCCGTTGCTTAGCTGCGCCCTGGCCCCGGCCTTAGATGAAGGTATTGGAGAAGACATACGGGTAGAGTAATAGCCATTATGTCGAGTAAGAAACTCCCCGCAGGCGTTATTCGAAGTGATGCCACCCTCATGGATGGGCGCACCATCCGCTACTACGACACAAAGGGCCAATCTCGCAACGCAGTAGATCAGCGAAGCAGCGAAGAGCAACCAGGCATCGGCGAGATGCGCCTTGATCCACTAAATAATGAATGGGTAGTAATTGCAGCTCATCGCCAGGAACGAGTATTTCTGCCACCTAAAGAATTAAATCCACTGGCTCCAAGTAAGCCAGGTTCACTTACTGAAATTCCAGAAAGTGATTATGAAGTGGTCGTTTTTGATAATCGCTCACCTTCTCTAGCCGCTCCAACACCAAGTTTTAAGGTAACTGAAAATCCAGATTTCTCTAGCCCAGCGATTGAATCAGCAGGCAAATGTGAAGTTATCTGTTTTACATCGGATTATGAAGCCTCTTTTAAAGATCTCTCACACCGCCAGATAAGAACTGTTCTTGAGGCTTGGCGCGATCGCACTGCAGAGCTCTCGGAACTTTCCTATATTGAATATATAGCTGCCTTTGAAAATCGAGGAGAGGAAGTTGGAGTAACTCTTAATCATCCTCATGGTCAGATTTATGCCTATTCCTATCTACCTCCAAAAGCAGAGAGAGCGCTAGCAGTAGCAACTGCTCATAAAAACAAGACTGGAAATATTCTTCTTGAAGATATTTTAGCTAGAGAGCTTTCAGATAAAGTCCGCATCGTGGCTCAAAATGAGGAATGGGTTGCCTATGTGCCATATGCCTCAAGATATCCATTTGAAATTCATCTTGCACCAAGAAGAAGTGTCCCTGACTTTATAGCTCTTGATGAAGCTGCATCAGATGCATTTGCTCCTCTTGCTAAAGAAGTTTTACTTAGACTTGATGGAGTCTTTGGTGTGACGATGCCCTACATCGCCTCCTGGCATCAAGCGCCAGTAAGAGTGGGAAGAGATGTAACGCGTCTGCATTGGCAGATAGCCTCGGTTAGACGAGCGCCGGGAAAGTTAAAGTATTTAGCAGGATCTGAATCTGCATTTGGTGCATTTATGATGGATCTAAAGCCAGAGCAATCTGCGGCGCAGCTGCGCGATGTGGCGCTTTAAAACAAAGTGGAAATAACAGAGTTATTCACTAAAGGCTTTGGCTATCCCCCTGCAGTAGTAGCAAGCGCTCCAGGTCGAGTGAACTTGATTGGCGAACATGTGGATTACAGTGGGGGCTTTGTTCTCCCATTCGCTATCGATGCAGTAACTATGTGTGCAGTTTCCAAAAGAGATGACAGAAAAATAAGAATTATTTCAGCGCAGAAGAAGAATGAAATGATTGGAAGTAATTTAGAAGCAATCGCCGCAAAAGAGGGATCTTCCTGGTCTAGATATATCTATGGCGTCATCTGGGCTATGGAAATAGATTCTGGCCTTGATATCTATATTGATGGCAAGGTGCCACTGGGCGCTGGATTATCTTCCTCGGCTGCCCTTGAGTGCTCGCTTGCAACTGCGCTAAATCATCTATTTCACTTAGAAAAAACTTTACCTGAGTTAGCTCGCCTCACTCAAAGAGCGGAAAATGAGTATGTCGGAGTGCCTTGCGGAATTATGGATCAATCAATTTCGCTAATGGCAAGAGCTGGTTATGGGCTATTACTTGATTGCCAGGATCTCTCTAATCGACATATCAAAATTGACTTTGCTTCAAACTCTTTAAGGCTTTTAATAATTGATACCCAGGCCCACCACGCTCTAACAGATGGTGGATATGCCAAGAGGCGAGAGAGCTGCGAGGAGGTAGCAAAAATCTTTTCTATTCCATCTCTGCGCCAATTAAGCATGGAGAGCCTTGTAGCTCACAAATCAAAATTAAGTGAATTGCAATTCAAGCGAGCGCGACATGGTGTAGGCGAAATGGCCCGAGTTTTAGATGCAGCAAAGGCCCTTGAGGCAGATGACTTTGAAGCACTTGGCCAATTGTTAAATCAATCCCATAACTCACTTCGCGATGATTATGAAGTCTCATGCCCTGAGTTAGATCTAGCCGTTGAAACCGCACTTAGCTCTGGGGCTCTTGGAGCAAGAATGGTTGGCGGAGGTTTTGGAGGAAGCGCTATTGCGCTCATTAATGAACGTGACACTGGGGCCATCTCGCTAGCAATTGAAAGGGCTTTTGATAAAAGTGGATTTAAAGCGCCTCGATTTTTTGATTCGCTACCAAGTGATGGAGCTAAAGTTATTTCTTAAACTACCGGAGTTACTGATATGACTTCAACGCCGCCAATTGCGCTTAATACATTTACTAAATCTTGCGGATCACTTCCTGGAAATGCCACCGTAATGTCATCTATTCCTCGCCCACCTTCAGATGAGAGAACAACAAGGCCGCGAATATCTCCGCCAGCAAAACCAATTGCAGATGCCACAGCGCCTAAGGATCCTGGACGATCAGGAAGAGCGACGCGAATTCGGACCATTGCCATAGGGGTGAGTCTAAGTGAAAAGCTCCCTGACTTGGACTCGAACCAAGAACCTGCCGGTTAACAGCCGGCTGCTCTGCCAATTGAGCTATCAGGGATCGTTCAGCGGCTAAATCTAGGTCAGAGACTCCCCAAGCGCCAATTCCCGCAGGGCCCGCCTCTTTGCCTCCATCTCAACTAACCTTGAAAACATCTGGCTATATTCACTCTCACTCTCAAGCGGATTTAATCGCTGGAGGCTTGATTTAACTTCAGCGATAGATCTGGCAAGTGCGACCTCATTTAATCTGGCAGTAATACTTGAAACATAGCGATCAGAGATTTCACCATCGGTACGTATCGGCTCAACCATTAACTCAGTAATAAATGATTTCAGTTCATCAGATTCTGTTGCCTCTAAATTAACTGCCATTAAATCCTCTTGGGTGTCGATAAATTCTCTTAGCTTGATATAGGCAGGATGTGAGAAAGCATTCTTTTCTAGCTCTAGCCAATTTCGAATTAAAGCTGGCATCTGCAGGCGAACTTTCAAAACCTCTCGCTCAAGAATAAGTCTGGGCTCACTTGGATCGGGCCGCCACTGCTCCCCCGTAACTGCAGCATCAACTTTTCCAGATTTTGTCGAGGTATTTTTCTTAACCGCAGCCATTACAACTTCAACTTCCATCCCAAGCCAGCCGGCAAGAGATCTGGCATATTCGGGCCTTAATGATGCGTCACGAATTTTTCCTATCAGAGGGGCCGCCGCATTGAGTGCTTGAACTCTGCCATCTGCATTTCCTAAATCAAATTGCTTGATAGAGCTTTTAATTGCAAACTCAAAAAGTGGCACTCTCCTTGCGATGAGGTCACGAAGGGCAGCATCTCCCATCTCTTGCCTCAAATCAGATGGATCTAAGCCGCTTGGCTCAACAGCAACAAAGGTTTGAGTAACAAATTTCTGATCATCGCCAAAGGCGCGCAGCGCTGCTTTCTGTCCAGCAGCATCGCCATCAAATGTAAAGATTACTTCGCCGCGGAATGCATCATCATCCATCAATAGCCTTCGCAATATTCTTATATGTTCATCGCCAAATGCGGTTCCACAAGTTGCAACGGCAGTTGGTATTCCTGCTAAGTGCGCTGCCATTACATCGGTATAGCCCTCAACTATTACTACCTGGCGCTTCTTTGCTATCTCCTTCTTGGCCTTATCAAGACCATAGAGAACTTGGCTCTTTTTATATATTGAAGTCTCAGGAGTATTTAGATACTTAGGGCCAGTATCTTCCTCATCGCTTGCTAATTTTCTAGCGCCAAAACCAACTAAGTCTCCTGAGATATCTCTAATCGGCCAGATCAAGCGATTTCTAAAGCGATCGATAGCTCCTTTCGTGCCTTCTTTCGTTAGCCCAGCTAAGAGAAGTTCTTCTGCGCTAAAACCTTTTCCAAGTAAGAATTTACTTAACGCATCCCATTGATCAGGGGCGTAGCCAATTTCAAATGATTGGCTTGCAGTTTTATCAAAGCCACGCTTTATCAATAAATCTCTGGCATGGCTCGCATTTGGAAGTTGTAGCTGCTCTTGATAAAAAAGTGATGCTTGGTTATTTGCTTCAAGTAATCTAGATCGTGCCACTACTGGCGCCTTTGCTCCAGAACTACTCTGTTCATAAGTTAATTGATAACCAATTCTCGAAGCTAATTTTTCAATGGTTTCTGTAAAACTTAAATGATCAATCTTCATAATAAAGGCAATTACATCTCCGCCTTCTTGGCAACCAAAGCAATGGAAATATCCCCGAGCCGGTGTTACGTGAAATGATGGACTCTTCTCGTCGTGAAATGGACATAATCCCTTCTTCTGTCCCCCACCGGCGCTCTTTAGTTGAACATAATCACTGACAACTTCATCAATTGGTGAGTGATCGCGAACATAGCTCACATCCTTATCGCGAATTCGTCCAGACATAGCTGTAATCCTAAGCCCCAATCAATTTCTCATGGAGGGCATATGCACCCATATCTGTTAATGAAGCCACCTGATCTATTACTACCCGCATCTTTGCCGCAGCGCTCTCTGCAACCTGCCATTGTTGGAGGAAGAAACTCTCAAGGCTTGCAGGAGCAAGGCGGCTAACTGCCTCAACTAATTCAATAATTACCTCTTCTTGTCTTGCATACCGCTCCTTGGATACTTCTGCGCCGATAATGTAGTAACCCGCTATTGACTTAAGAATTGCTACCTCAATTCTTACCTCACGAGGAACAATCAGATTTGCTTGGTATCGAGTTAAATTTCCATCTCCATATCGCTCTCTGGTGGCTCTTTCTGCATGGAGAGCGAAGCGACCAATTAATTGGCTAGTCAAATCTTTTAACTGAGCAAGGTGTCTATGGCTTCTATCAAATTCTTTTGGCCAACATGAGAGATTGTGCAAAGAGTTAAGAGCAGATTTAGCCTCTTGCTCACTCAAATCCGGTAGGTAATCTCTAATTGCAGTCTGATAGAGATGCTCTAGATCGTCATTCAACTTTGAAATATCAATCTGTCCAGTAACTAGGCCATCTTCTAGATCATGAACGCTATAGGCAACATCATCTGACCAATCCATAATCTGGGCTTCCATACAAGTTTTTGATTCAAGAGATTCCTGCCTAACCCAATTAAATATCTCTAAATCATCTTGATAAACGCCAAATTTTTCTGGATTTTCTTTGCTGCTCCAAGGATATTTTGTTGCAGCATCAAGGGTTGCTCGAGTCAGATTTAAGCCAACAGAGAGTCCATTTTGATCAACGGTCTTTGCTTCAATTCGAGTTAATAACCTAAAGCTCTGCGCATTACCTTCAAAGCCGCCGATATCTTTAGCAATCTTTGCCAGGGCTTTTTCGCCGTTATGCCCAAAGGGTGGATGGCCTAAATCATGAGCAAGGCAAGCGCTTTCTAATAAATCAGGATCTGCGCCAAGTGCTGCGCCAATTTCTCGTCCAACTTGTGCGCACTCAAGTGAGTGAGAAAGTCTGGTTCTTGGAAAATCACTTGCCCAAGGAACTGCGACTTGAGTCTTTGCGGCAAGACGCCTTAGGGCAAATGAATGAATAATTCTTGCGCGATCTCTGGCAAACTCAGTGCGCCCTTTTCGCTTTGCGGGTTCATCAAGAAATCTCTCGCGATCCAGCTCGCTATAACCAAGATGCTCATTTGCAGGATGAAGGGCCATAAGGTGCTTAGGCTACGTGGTCGCTGATATGTATGCCACGGCGCCCAAGGGTGAGGTATGCAAGATAGGCCCCGCTCTCTCGCAATAAGTAGCGAAATCCAGCCTCTTCTAGGCTAGCAATACCAACTCTAGTTGGAGAGCAGGTCGCGTTAAATCCAAAGTCACTTGCCATCGTCATAGATCTCAAGCAGTGATAAGGATCGGTAACAATGATTATTTCTTTGATTCTTTTTATGCCCTCAGCTTTTGATAGGGCTTCGATGCTTCGAAAAGTATCGCGCCCCTTAGCAACTGCTGTAATGCTCTTTGCTCTTACTCCTTTAGAAATCAAGTAACTTCTTGAAGCTGCTGCCTCTGTAAATCGATCTCCTGGAGCTCCCGCACCTAAGGTGTAGATCTGATTCGCAAATCCTTTCTCATAAATTCGGATACTTTCTTTCAGCCTCGCCTCTAAAACTTCTCCAGGTCTTCCATCTAATTGCGCGGCCCCCATGACAACTATCGCATCTGCTTTTCTAATGGTTTCATTCTGCGCGGTATACCAAGTTTTTCCAATTGCCCAAAGTGGAATAACTAAGACAACTAGAAGTAGAAAGCTGATAAATTTCCAAGCAAATTTAAATAAGAACATCAGCCGCCGGATCCAGAATCTTCGCCATCTACTACAACTAGTTCTTCTGGATCATTGAGCCAACCATCAGGCAGAGTAACAGCGCGCCCATGGCTGGTTCGTCCTCGCGGCGCATCACCAATTGCAACTGGATATGGTTGATCAACTAATTGATCTAATAGCTGGCGAAGCTCAAGAAGTGATGAGACCATTCCAAATTTTGCTCGAAGCTCTCTTTCAACTCGAAAGCCCTTTAAATACCAGGCCATATGTTTTCTTAGATCCCTTAAAGCTCTATCCTCACTTGAGAAATACTGAGTAAGAAGCTCTGCATGACGATAAATTATTTCTCTAACCTGAAATAGTGTTGGAAGAGCTCTTATCTCTTGGCCATTAAAGGCTGCAACTAAATCTGCAAATAGCCAGGGCCGACCCAGACATCCTCTACCCACAACAACGCCTGCACATCCAGTTGTTTTCACCATTTCTATCGCATCAGAGCCTGACCAGATATCGCCATTTCCGAGGACGGGAACGCCAGTTGGGGCAAGATGTTCAACAAGATTTTTAATCTTGCTCCAATCAGATTTGCCCTCATAAAGCTGCGCTGCAGTTCTGGCATGAAGTGCCACCCATGCAACACCTAAATCGGCAGCAATTTTTCCAGCATCTAGATAGGTCTCATATTGACTATCAATTCCAACTCGCATCTTCACTGTTACTGGAATCTGATATTTATTAGCGCCCTTTACTGCAGCATCAACAAGGGATGCAAAGAGTCGCCTCTTATAGGGAAGCGCTGAACCGCCCCCTTTTCTAGTCACTTTTGGAACTGGGCAACCGAAATTTAGATCTATATGATCTGCTAAATCTCTACTGCCTAAGATTTCAACTGCTCTTGCTAAATCCTCTGCAGTTGTGGCATAGAGCTGGATAGAGCGAGGGCGCTCGCCAACTCCGGGAGTAATCATCCTTAGCGTTTCATCGTTGCCTTCAATCAAAGCTCTAGCTGTAACCATCTCTGAGACAAAGAGCGCAGCGCCTTGTTCCCGGCAAAGCAATCGAAAAGCAGCATTGGTGATTCCTGCCATTGGAGCAAGGACAACTGGCGCAGTTAAATCTAAACCGCCACCACGAATTGGAAGATGAAGCGGCTTTAGATCTAGCAGCCCAGTAGATGTGGCGCTAGCCATGCCTCAACCTGATCGATACTAATTCGCTCCTGCTTCATCGAATCGCGCTCTCTAATTGTTACCGCATTGTCATTTAAAGTATCAAAGTCAACAGTAATTGCGTATGGAGTACCAATCTCATCTTGCCTGCGATATCTCCTGCCAATAGCGCCAGCATCATCGAAATCAACGCTCCAATTCTTACTAAGCGCGGCAGCTAAATCTCTTGCCTTAGGTGAGAGATCTGCATTTCTTGATAGCGGAAGTACTGCGACCTTTATCGGAGCTAGTCGATAATCAAGACGGAGAACTACTCTTTTTTCCATCTCCCCCTTGGAATTAGGCGCCTCATCCTCGCTATAGGCATCCATTAAGAAGGTCAGAGCGCAGCGATCAACCCCTGCCGCAGGCTCAATTACATAGGGAAACCAGCGTTCATTCTTCTCTTGGTCAAAGAATGAGAGATCTTTACCTGATTTTTCAGAGTGGGCCTTTAAATCAAAGTCAGTTCTATTAGCAATACCCTCTAGCTCGCCCCACTCAGTTCCAGCAAATTCAAACTTATATTCAATGTCAACTGTTCGCTTGGAGTAATGCGATAGCTTCTCTTTTGGATGTTCAAATAGTCGAAGGCGCTGCGGATTAATTCCTAAATCAACATACCAAGCAAGTCTGGTATCAATCCATTTTTGATGCCACTGTTCATCACTTCCCGGAGCTACAAAGAACTCCATCTCCATCTGTTCAAACTCTCTAGTGCGGAAGATAAAGTTTCCAGGTGTGATTTCATTTCTAAAAGATTTTCCGATCTGGCCAATACCAAATGGAGGTTTCTTTCTAGCAGTGGTTGCCACATTATCAAAGTTAATAAAAATTCCCTGAGCAGTCTCGGGTCTTAAGTAGGCTAGCCCTGATTCATCTTCAACTGGCCCCAAATAAGTCTTTAATAGTCCAGAGAATTGCTTTGGAACAGTAAACTTTCCCTTATTGCCACAATGTGGACAGTTGATTTCAGATAAAGATGTTGGCTTCTTTCCATGCTTTGCTTCATAAGCCTCTTCTAGATGATCTGCTCGATATCTTTTATGGCACTCAGTGCACTCCGTTAGCGGATCGCTAAATGTTTCAACATGGCCGGAGGCCTCCCAAACTTCCCTAGCTAAGATGACACATGAGTCAAGACCAACAACATCTTCTCGCCCGGTGACCATAGATTTCCACCATTGACGCTTAACATTATTTTTTAGCTCAACTCCAAGAGGGCCGTAATCCCATGAGGCGCGAAGACCACCGTAGAGCTCGGATGAGGGATAAACAAAGCCGCGGCGTTTAGCCAGGCTCACAATTACTTCAAGACGATCGGCCATGGTGATCTCCATCCGGCTGGCTGCAGGCGGTGCGCACCGGTCGCAGTTCTCATATGAAATCTGGGCGCAGAACCCCGATTTTACCCCCCCGACACGCTTAATTCCCTTCACCCCCATTATGAAAATGATTCTCATTTGTGATAACTTCTCGCCTATGAACCTACCAATCCTTCTTGCCGCTGCCACAGCTTTAGCGACCGCCGCTGGGGGCCTGCTTGCCCTAAGGGCAAAAGATCGCCTCCATCTAGTTCTTGGCCTTGCCGCCGGACTTCTTCTAGGACTTGTCGCCTTTGATCTCTTACCTGAAGTCTTTGAAATGTCTTCATCAACACTTCTTGGAGCTCCTGCAGTCTCAGTAGCTCTTGTTGGTGGTTTCCTATTTCTTCATCTCTATGAAAAGTTCTTCGGAACTCATGAACCCGCAGAATCTGATTTCAGTGATGACCATAAGCATCGAGTAAATGTTGCTGGTGGCTTCGGAGCTCTTGCTATGGCTGGCCATGTATTTCTTGATGGTTTGGCACTTGGTGTTGCTTTTTCTATAGATGAAAAACTTGGAATTGCCGTATTCGTAGCTCTGCTAGTTCATGCCTTTAGTGATGGGCTAAACACTGTCTCACTTCTAATCAAGAGTGGTAGATGGACGCGAAAAGGAATCTGGCTAATTGGCGTTGACTCAATTGCGCGCATTAGCGGAGCTGCTGTTGGTACCAGTTTGGCGCTCAGTGAGAATTTTACTGCACTCTATCTAGCCACCTTCTCTGGAATCCTCATATATCTTGCAACCAGTCATATTCTGCCCGAGGCACATGCTCGTCATAAATCTCGTTGGACGCTAGTGTCAACAATTCTTGGTGTTTTAATTATGTGGGGCTTAGTTAGTCAATTAGAAGCAGTGCATGTTCACGGTCACGAATCTGGAATTGAGCATGGCGATGAACATGGCGATGAACATGGCGATGAACATGGCGATGAACATGATCATGAGGAAGAGGAAAATGGGTGATATACGTGGGATCCCAACCCCAATTTGCCCCTTTTGCCAGAGCAATTTAATTAATATCACGGCATCTTTTAATCCTGAGAACTATGAGATTGAGATGT
>Ga0214923_10001371_pt1 | contig 34762 bp, 36 predicted proteins | sample LL1510_MetaG_FD_177993 | JGI IMG/M metagenome (GOLD analysis project Ga0214923, IMG submission 177993) | Freshwater microbial communities from Lake Lanier, Atlanta, Georgia, United States - LL-1510 | ecosystem: Environmental > Aquatic > Freshwater > Lake | place: USA: Georgia | collected...
GTTCATCACCAAGTGGTTCTAGATGCGCCACCAAGGGATACCTCAACACCAGAAGATCAAAAAACTCCGCCTCTCGATTTTGGATTTCTGATGGATACAAATCAGGGGCTTCATATGGATCGTCTCGCCACATTGAAACAACAAAGTCTGCGCGAGGATATCCAGTTTTTTGCATCGGTCAGGCGTTCAAATGTTGCTGTCTCGGGTGCGTACCCTTTGAGTCGAACTTGCACGCGGTAGGTGATTTGGCCGTCAGCGTTTTTGCGTTTCTGAATAGAAGCCATGATGCGCTCTTAAATGGAATTGAGAGCACGCTACAACAGAAGGCTGCAAATAACAACAACGGATACATAAACCGTTATATCGACATAATAACAATATGTTTAATATGATATAAACTGTTAATAGTGATTCTGTGGCACACTCATGGCACACTTGTGTTTTGTTTTTGGTTGTTTTGATTTGTCGAGGTCTGATGCAGCTTTTTGAATAAAAGTGTGCCACCAGTGTGCCATGAAGCAAAAAATGGGGGTAAAATTGGAGTGGGTTGGCTGAAGGTAATATCAAAAATCACTAGGATTTTGGCGGAGGAGATGAGATTCGAACTCACGATACGGGTTAACCCCGTATAACGGTTTAGCAAACCGCCGCCTTCAGCCACTCGGCCACCCCTCCGCATCCGACCTTCTGCGCTCACCTCGTAAGGCCGAGTGATCGCTGAAGGCGAACTATTATACTAGCAAACAAACCGAGGTTTGTTTGCGGGCAGCCGCTTGAGCCGCCGCTGCGCTTGGTATCTTACTGGCAAACCCCACAAAAAGCCCGTGCTTGCCAACAGAAGCTACGGGGTGTATCAGAGCTTGCTTTATAAATCAAGCCATCAAGAACGCGAATTTGGTTGCAAAACTGTTATTCGATTCTAATGTCTGGCATCAAAGGAATGCTTATGCCATCACCTACCAAAAGCGCCACTTTGGAGGAGTCCAAGCGTGTGGCCTCTGTGTTTGAATCGGTGCGTACGTTTGTCTATGCGGTGTTGTTGGCGCTGGTGTTTCGCAGTCTGGCGTTTGAGCCGTTCCATATTCCCTCTGGCTCCATGCTGAGTACCCTGTTTGTCGGGGACTATATTTTTGTTTCCAAATATGCCTATGGCTATAGCCGTTATTCATTCCCGTTTGGTCTGCAATTATTTGATGGCCGCTTGGCAGAGCGCGCGCCGGAGCGTGGCGATATCGTGGTGTTTCGTCTGCCCAGCGACCCAAAGATCGATTATATCAAACGGGTGATTGGTTTACCGGGGGATATTATTCGGGTTTATGATGGTATTGTGTTTATCAATGGGGTGCCGGTTAAGCGTGAAAATTCGCCGGCGGGGGATTTTGCCTATCGGGATACGCATTCAGGCATTGACCGGCGTATCAAGCAATATCAGGAGACATTACCCAATGGCCGCAGGTATCTGACGCTGGATGAAACGGCGTTTGGTGAGGTGGATTTTACGAGCGACTACACGGTGCCAGACGGGCATTATTTTATGATGGGGGATAATCGCGATAATTCTATCGATAGCCGTTATACCCAGCAGGTGGGCTTTGTGCCGGCAGAAAATCTAATAGGACGCGCTGAAATCATCCTGTTTTCGATTGATAAGGATGTGAATTTTGAGTTCTGGGAATTCTGGAAATATCCCGGCATGTTCCGTGCGGGCCGGTCATTCAAGTTGCTGTGATGTCAACGCAATCGCTGTTTGAAGATGTGACGTGGGATGCCTTTCGGGAATCGTCCCTGATGCGCCAGGCGCTCACGCATCCATCCTGCGGGCTGGCGGATGAGCATGGGGTGCCGGTCAATAATCAGCGGTTGGAATTTCTGGGCGATTCGGTGCTGGGCATGGTGGTAGCCGATTTGTTGTATACGCTGTATCCCCATGAGCAAGAGGGGGAGCTGGCGCGCCGTTTGTCTGCTTTAGTGTGCGGGAATATTCTGGTGCGGGTGGCGCAATCGATTGATTTGGGGAAAGCGTTGATTTTATCACCAAATGAAGAAGAAAATGATGGGCGTAATAATCCTTCCAATCTAGAAGATGCCTGCGAGGCCCTGATTGGTGCGTTGTATCTGGATGGCGGGTATGAAACGGCGCGGGCATTCATTGTCGAGCATTGGAAACCGCTGGCTGAATCGGTGCAGGAGCCGCCCAAAGATCCCAAAACTGCGCTTCAGGAATGGGCGCAGGGACGGGGATTGCCGTTACCGCGTTACGATGTGATAGAAACAACCGGTCCTGCGCACGCGCCTGAGTTTACAATTCGCGTGTCTGTGGAAGGGCAGGGCCATGCCGAAGCGAAAGCCAATGCCAAGAAACATGCGGAGCGGCTTGCGGCTGCAGCGTTGCTGGAGCGCATCGTATGACCACGCGTTGCGGATATATTGCGTTACTGGGGTCACCGAATGCCGGTAAATCGACGTTGCTGAACCAACTGGTAGGGCAAAAGCTGGCGATTGTGACGCCCAAGGCGCAGACCACACGCAGCCGCATTACGGGGCTGGTGATTCATGGTCAGTCACAGCTGATTTTTGTCGATGTGCCAGGGGTATTTCATCCAGGAGAGAGTAAAAAGTTTGAACAGGCGATGGTAGCATGTGCATGGTCAGGGGTAGGGGATGCCGATGTGGTGTTGTTCCTGCTGGATGCCAAGCGCGGTCTGGATGAAGAAAACCAACAGATTCTGGAGCGGCTTAAGAAAACGGGTAAGCGTGCGTCGCTGGTGCTTAACAAAGTAGATCTGGTCGCAAAAGAAGCCTTGCTAGGTCTGACCGCGCAGGCCAATGAAGCGTTTCCTTTCGAGGCAACCTATATGATTTCGGCACTCAAAGGCGATGGCGTGGATCATTTGAAAGATCGGCTTGCGCAGGCAGTGCCGGAGAGTGTGTGGCTATTTCCGGAAGACCATCTGACGGATTTGCCGTCGCGTCTGATTGCCTCCGAGATCACGCGTGAGAAACTCTTTATGCTGCTGCGGGAAGAACTGCCCTATAGCCTGATGGTGGAAACCGAAAGCTGGAAAGAGCAGAAGGATGGTTCGATCCGGATTGAGCAGGCCATCATTGTGGAACGGGAAGGGCAGAAGGGTATTGTGTTAGGTAAACAAGGGCAGATGCTCAAGCGCGTGGGAGAGCTGGCCCGAGCAGAAATTGGCGAGCTGTGGCAAACCAACGTGCATCTGTTTTTGTTTGTAAAAGTAAAAGAGAACTGGAAGAGCGCGCCCGATATGTATCAATATCTGGGGCTTGATTATAAGAAATAGCGCTTCAAAATAATTGTTAAAGTTTTGTTAAGATTTTGCTGGAAATTCATTCCAGATGTGTTATGATCATAAATAGATAGAATTTTATCTATTTTATAAGCCCCTGATCCACAGGGACAATGAGTGAAGTGTTGTGTTGAGTAGATTGCAGAGCAAAAGCGCGGTCGAAGCGGCCGTGCGCGACATTCCGTCTATCGCGGAATTGATGGGGGACGAGATTGTTTCGGCGCCCTCGGATATTCTGGGAAATGACTTTGCCAATCAGGTGGCCCTGGTGATTGCGCGGGTGCGCGCTGCCTTGCCAGAACCCATGGATGCTGAGCAAGCGGCCATCTTTAACGTTGAATTGTCTCCCTCAAAAGTATCGAGCCTGCTGATGAATGGTCGCAGCGTCGACCATGCGGTGCGTGAATTGATTGATAAGCTGCGGCATGAACTGGAAAAAACAGAAGCCAAAGATACGGTAAAAACCCAAGCGTTGGTGGTGAAAGGGGCCATTGCCGAGTTGCGGATAGAGCGGGTTGAGCGTTCGCTCAGCTATGCGGATTTGTCCTTCGATGAGCGTGCAAGGCTGGAATTGGATCTGGAGCAGCTGGCAGAGACGGGCGAATATAATCCGCAAGCCATGCGCATGGAGCGCGGGTTGCTGCGGTATGATTTTGCGCCGGGGCGCTATGTGTATATTGATCCGTCCAGCATTCGCCATACGCGCGTGGAAAAAGCAACGATACATGGCGAAGAATTTTACCGCATTAGTCGTCGGGCGTTTCCTGTTCTGTCGGAAGGACGTATCCGCTTCAGCCGTAGGTTAGATGATGGTCTGGTAAGCGTGCGCTCGATGGAAGATCGCGGTATTTTTAGTGCTGAGCAGTTGCGTGATATGCTGCGCGAGCAGGATTTGGAGCAGACCATGCGGTTGTTTCAGGAGTTTTCGGATTATCTGAAGCATCGGGTAGAAGAACTGGCGCGTGCGGCCAAAGAAGGCGTGCAGGCTCTCAAGGTCAGGATGCAACAAGGCTCGGGCTATGGTATTGGCGGTGGCGTGCCGGTTTCGTTGGCGCAGCTGGGCACCTTTTCTTCGGGCATGGCTGTGCCCATGTCGTCACTGATGGCAGGTCTTGCCGCAGAAGTGACGCATTTGTCGTTGGCTTAAATCATAAAATTATTGGCAGCCCTGTGCCGCTTAGGCACAATGGTTTCATGCAGTGGAATGATCGCGCCATCATCTTATCCGTCAAAAAATTTTCTGAGCACAGTGCTGTTGTCACGCTGTTAAGCCGTGAACATGGCATTTATTCTGGTGTTGCAAAGGCTGCGCTCAGTAAAAAGCAATGTGGTACCTATCAGAGCGGTAACTGGGTCCATGCCAGTTGGCGGGCGCGGCTTGATGAGCATATGGGAAGCCTGCAGTGCGATTTGGAAAAGCCTGTTGCCGCACTGGCAATGCATGATCGTCTGGCGCTGGCGGGGTTGAATGCCGTCTGCGCCATGATGCCGCTGGCCATGCATGAGCGTGATCCGCACCCTTGGGTCTTCGATGCGGCGGCCCAGCTGTTGCGCAAAATTGCGTGCGGCGAGGAATGGGTGTCCGATTATGTGCGTTTTGAGGTGTCGCTATTGCGCGATGCTGGGTTTGGGCTGGATTTAACGCAGTGCGTGGCATCTGGGGTGCGCTCCAATTTGATGTATGTGTCACCAAAATCAGGCTGTGCGGTGAGTGCGGTTGAGGGCGAACCTTATAAAAATAAACTACTACCTCTACCTGCGTTTTTGCTTCAGGACGATGCGGTTGCAGACTTAGATGGTTTAAAAGCAGGCTTCCGCCTGACAACGTATTTCTTTACAGAATGGATGTTGGCGGCTCACGGGGGAAAGATGCCCGCAGCGCGTATAAGGTTAGTGGAGATGCTTGTTGAATAGAGTTTACTTTTTATGGGCGGAATGTTTGCTGCTGTTTGGCTTGCTGCCAGTGCTGCTGAGTCTGCTGCCTATGAAGAGTATTCTGTTTGTCACCTTATGGATTCTGGCGCTTGGCTGTCTGACGGTGTATCGCCGTGAGCAGGAGCTATCGCTGAAGGAATTGATTCGCTGGAAACCGCTACCAGAAGGTGCGCTGCGTCACATGCTGATCCGTTTTGCGGTTTCTGCCGTCTTGTTAACCGTGTTGGTGAAGTGGCATGATCCCGAGAAATTATTGACGCTGGTGACAGAAAAGCCCCTGATGTGGCTGACCATCATGGTGCTTTATCCTCTGCTATCCGTATTGCCACAGGAAATTATGTTTCGGCTGTATTTTTGTAACCGCTACCGGCTGATCTTTCGCGATCGCTGGCTGATGATGGTCATGAGCGGGGTTGCGTTTGGCCATGGTCACCTGATGTTTCACAATGCAATTGCGTATACACTCAGCATGATTGGCGGGTGGATGTTCGCGCATACCTATATGAAACACCGCTCATTCTTGCTGGTGTGGATTGAGCATGCCATTTACGGCTGTTTCATTTTTACGATTGGGCTGGGCTGGTATTTTTATTCAGGTGCCGCGCATTTACACTAGGAACCAGCAGCAAAATCAGCCGGTAGAGTACGATTGCATTGAGCAGGTGCCACAGGAAATGGGTGCCCACAGGAATATCTTCGCACACGCTGATATCAATAGTCCTAAATGCAATCGATATCGTAAATAACGCGATAATGTGAGCGAATTTCAGGCAAGCTGTATGGCGGATTGCGAGCATCCATCCCAAAGAAAACAGCAATAACCCATAGGTCGGGATATACATGATCGAACCGTTGAGGGTATCGCGCGGAGCAACCAGCTCAAAACCGATATTGATGCCTTGAAATATGGCCCAACCCAAAAAGGCAGCGTACCACTTCAGCCCGAATAGCCGGATGAACAGGCTGAAGATATAGACGTTAATGAAAATATAGATCGGGATGATATCGGCGAGCATGCTCCAATGGGTCGCATGGGTATGCCACAGGCCGCTTCCCAAGCCAATACTGGCCAAAACGGCAACCAGAAGCCAGATATCGATGGTCGTTTTTGTTAGGGAAACCCGTTGTTTCAGCAGGAACCGGCAGGTAATGAATGCCGCCACAATGAACGCCAGATTGCTAATCGCATTCAGCGGTTCAGCCCAAAAAGCCGGATCGCCCGCCCGCTCACAATACGCATCCAGATAAGTTAGCGTCGTATCACTCATAACAAAGAGTTAGCGTAGCGTGCGGCGCGTTGCAAGCGTGCCTCGCGGTTGACGTTGCGGATTACCTGTTTCATGAGGATATAAATAACGGCGGCATTGCAGCTATGCCATAAAAAGTGAGAACCGGTTGGAACCAGTTCGCAGATGGCATTATCAGTCGCGCGGAAAAACAGTGAGACCACGCCCAGCAATGCCGCGAGCAAAAACTGGTGCGATGACGGGCGACGTAGCATATTGAGGTAAATGGCAATCACGACGAGCGCCGTCATGGTCGATAGGTAACCGATCGAATCGTTCAGCGCATCGGGGAATTGACTCACCAGAATATGCGTACTACCCACAAACGCCATCAGGCAGATGATGGTCTGGAATGTATTGGTTTTACCAATCCTGATAATAATGCTGGTGAAGAACAGCATAATGAACATGACGATGGGAATGATATCCATCAACTCAGTCGTTGGGGTGGGATGCATGTGGAAGATGGTACTACACACACCAATTGTAAAAGTCAGAAAGGTCAGTGCGTGAATGTCCCAGATCCACTTGCCACGCAAATCGGGGTGGCGATGATAGTAGCGATAAATCAATATCGCCACGATGATAAAAAACCCGTTAGACAGGGTGTTCAGCGGTTCGCCAATCAGGCTGTCGCTGTGTCGCTCGCAAACACCGTATGCGTGTTGCAGAACCAGTTGCGTTGATGTCATAAGGACATTATACCATAAATGATTAATAAAACCTTTATGAATCAGAAAGTTACAGTGCAATGCAGCATAAAAACTTACGCAGTTGCAGCAATTTTACGCCATCGTTTTGTGAATTCTGGCAAAAACGCTTGCAGCGCCCTACCACTGCGCTATAACCGCTGATCAACCAACGTAAAACAGGCCCTACAGCTTGTTTGCAACAGACAGGAATAAGGAGAGTGTTATGGCACAAGCAGCAAATCTGGGCTTTCCACGTATTGGCCCAAACCGTGAATTGAAAAAAGCGGTGGAGTCCTATTGGAAAGGCAGTAGTTCGCAAGCCGATCTGCTGACGGTTGCCAAGGCGATCCGCGAGCAAAACTGGAAAACGCAAAAAGACAAAGGCATTGCCCATATTCCGTCGAATGATTTTGCGCTGTATGATCAGGTGCTCGATCACATTCAGTTGTTTGGCGCGATTCCTGCGCGCTATGAAGCGCTGAAATCCGGCGATCCGTTGACGCTTTATTTTGCGATGGCGCGCGGTTATCAGGCCGATGGCATCGATGCGGTAGCAATGGAAATGACCAAATGGTTCGATACCAACTACCACTATATTGTGCCGGAATTTGAGCCGAATCAGGCCTTCAGCCTGTTTACGAACAAGCCCGTAGATGAATTCACCGAAGCAAAAGCGCAAGGTGTGCTGACCAAGCCGGTGATCATCGGTCCGGTGACCTTCCTGGCACTGGGTAAAATGCGCAAAGGCGATGGCAATACCTTGTCGTTGCTGCCGAACCTGCTGCCTGCCTATGCCAAATTGTTTGCTGCGCTGGAAAAAGCAGGCGCTGAGTGGATTCAGATTGATGAACCATTCTTGGCGCTTGATTTGTCGGCTGACATGAAAAAAGCGTATCAGTCTGCTTATGCGGAATTGGCCAAATCAAAAGGCAAACTGAAATTCCTGATCAACACCTACTTCGAAGGTCTGCGCGACAATACCGAACTGGCATTCTCATTGCCTGCCGATGCGGTGCATGTGGATCTGGTGCGCGCTCCCGAGCAACTGGATACCGTGCTCAAGCATGTGAAGCCGAACCAACTGCTGTCTTGCGGTGTGATTGATGGCCGTAACATCTGGAAAACCAACTATGCCACGGCGCTGGATAAGCTGAACAAAGCCGTCAAAGCGCTGGGTGCGGAACGGGTGCTGGTTGCGCCTTCCTGCTCATTGCTGCATACGCCGGTTGATCTGGCCGCAGAAGCGGGGCTGGACGATGAAATCAAGCAATGGCTGGCATTTGCCACGCAGAAGCTGGATGAGGTGGCGGTGCTGACCAAAGCACTCAATGGCAGCGATGTGAAAGCCGAGCTGGATGCCAATGCCAAAGCAATGCAAACGCGTGCGACGTCAAAACGCATTCACAATGATGATGTGAAAAAACGTGCGGCGTCGGTGTCCTCTGACATGATGAACCGCAAATCGGCGTTCGATAAGCGTATCGTGGCGCAGAATGATGATCTGAAGCTGCCGTTGTTGCCGACGACAACCATCGGGTCGTTCCCGCAGACCAACGAAATTCGTCAGGCGCGGGCAAAATTCAAAAGCGGCGAAATGAATGCGGCTCAATATGATGCCTTCCTCGAAAGCAAAACGGCAGAATGTATTGCCAAGCAGGAAGAGTACGGGCTGGATGTTCCGGTGCATGGTGAATTTGAACGCAATGACATGGTGGAGTATTTTGGCGAACAGCTCAAAGGCTTCATCTTCACCGGTTTTGGCTGGGTGCAAAGCTACGGGTCTCGCTGCGTGAAACCACCGGTGATTTTCGGTGATGTGTCACGCCCTGAGCCAATGACGGTGCGTTGGGCCAAGTTTGCGCAATCCAAAACCAAACTGCCAATGAAAGGCATGCTCACCGGTCCGGTGACCATTCTGCAATGGTCATTTGTGCGTGACGATCAGCCGCGTTCTGAAACCTGTAAGCAGATTGGTCTGGCCATGCGCGATGAAGTGCAGGATCTGGAAGCTGCTGGCATCAAGATCATTCAGATCGATGAAGCGGCACTGCGTGAAGGCCTGCCGCTGCGTAAAGCTGACTGGAATGCGTATCTGACCTGGGCGGTGGATGCCTTCCGCATCACGGCGTCAGGCGTGAAAGATACGACCCAGATTCACACGCACATGTGCTATTCTGAATTCAATGACATCATTGAGGCTGTAGCGCGCATGGATGCGGATGTGATTTCTATTGAAACCTCGCGCTCTGCGATGGAGCTGCTTGATGCGTTTGTGGAGTTCAAATACCCCAACCAGATTGGTCCGGGCGTGTATGACATCCACAGCCCACGCGTTCCTAAGCAGGAAGAAATGGAAGCCCTGCTGAATAAAGCGCTGCAGGTGCTGAAGCCTGAGCAGGTGTGGGTCAATCCGGATTGCGGCCTGAAAACCCGCGGCTGGGCTGAAGTGGAGCCTGCGCTGAAGTCAATGGTGGCGGCCGCCAAAGCGTTGCGCAAAACGGCTTCTGCCCCAAAGGCTAAAGCCAGCTAATTCACGCTGGCAATCACCCAATGAAAAAGGCCGCTGATAGCGGCCTTTTTTGTGTCTTGTGTATCGGGAAGAGTGCTTATGCTACTTCATCGAATTTGGGTTTGCCAAAAATCTTGTCGCGGATCTTTTTCAGCTCATACATCAATTCAAGGAATGACAGCGTACTGCTGTGTACGGAATATTCCAGCCCTTTGGCCACGCCATTGCGTGCCAGTTTTTCACGCAGGGTTTTGTCTTTGATCAGGTGACTGACCACTTCCACGCAAGCAAATTCATTGGTGGTATCGACCAGCATAATGTTTTCACCATCGTTGCCGAAATCATAGACACCGCCTTTTTGCGGGGCCACCACCGCTACGCCACACGCCATGGCCTCCAGCGCGGTACGGCCAAAAGCCTGAAACTTTGAGAGGTCGATGAAGATGTCGGATTGGCGCAGTACGGCAGCCACATCGGGCCGGTTGAGCACGCCATAATTAATATACTCAAAATCATTGGCCAGTTCGTGACGTTCAATCTGGCCCTCATCGCAGCCGAAGATGGTGATCTGCACGCGGTCTTCATAGGTTTTTTTGATGGTACGCAGCACTTGCATGGTCATTTCCGGACCGCGCCACGCGGTAGAGGGCCGCACCATTGCGCTGATGGTTAAGACCTCGGATTTCATCCGGCCATAATCGGGGTAAAAGAGTTGCTGATCCAGACAGCCGCGTATTTTGTGGACGTGCAGCCCGTGTTTTTCATTCACCACCTCTTTGACCCACGGGCTAATGGCAAACAGCTCACAGTTTGGAATGAGTTCATAGCTGTCCGTGGCCTGCTTTTTGAGGTCCGGATGATCATCCAGAAACCACGGTTCATAATCCTGCACATAATAGGTGGGAATAATGAACGGGTGGGCGGTAATGAGTTCTTTCAGCAATTCCACCGAGTGGAAAATAGTAGCAATACCCACATCATAATGCAGCGCTTCCTCAATCAGCTCATTGGTGCGGTCATAGTAAAAGAACAGATGCGAATCGGTGGGGAAGAAATTATCGTATTCGTCGCGCATTTTGGTTTTGCTGGCTACGGTAACCGGAACCCCCATTGCCGCGAGGCCGCGTGCGGTTTCCACAATCACCTGAGTGCCGCCGGATTTGGCGCTGCAATCGGGCAGCAGAAACAGAAACGCCAGATCCTGATGCGCTTTGGGTAGCGATGGGCGGCTGGGTTGCAGCAGGCTGGTGATTTTGGCGTGATGCACATATTCCACCACCCGTTCCCGCACAATATCCATCGCTTCGTTATGGCGCAGGGCAAAGTCGATATTATTCAGGCGCGATTCGCTATATTTGGAGCGGATGGCGTTATGCGCATGTTTCGTCAATTTCTCGCGTGCTTTGACACCGAAGCTCTGCGAGGTGGCGTGATACACATAGGCATTATCGGCGATGGCAATGTCAAATCCGGCATCTGCGGCGCGCAGGCAATAATCATTCTCTTCGCCATAGCCGCGTGGGAAGGTTTCTTCATCCAGATAACCAATCGCCTTGATGACCGGCCGTTTGACAGCAAAACAGAATCCATTGGCGACCGGCACGCGTGGGTAGGTTTTCAGCGATACATCGTCGATTGCCCGTGCATAGGCTGCCACGGTGATATCGCCGGGAATGTGATTTTGCATCCAGTGGCCCGTATCATCAAATACAAAGGGCACAGACTGGTACGTTGCGGCATTGGAAAGCGGGCCGATGATGCCGATTTGCTTGCTGCTTTCGCCGCAATCGATAATTTTTTGTGCCCAACCCGGTGATACCAGCGTGTCGCTATTGAGCAAAATGGTATAGTCTGCGTCCGATGCGCGCAGGCCTGCGTTGGCCGCTTTGGTGTATCCTTTGGCTTCCGGATGGTGGATCATGTGAATATGGTTATAGCGCTTGAAATAACGCGTGAGCATTTCGGTGGTTTCGCGCTCGGAGCCGTCATTCACGATCGTCAGGTCGTAAGGGGGCTTGGTATGACGCAGTACCGATTCGATACACAATTCGGCATAATGAAGGGCATTATGGACGCAGATAACGACATGCAGGGTCGGAGAGGCTGTTTTATTCATGATGGGTTAGCCGCGCGACTTCTTCCAGTGATGATAGGTATTAAACATCCGCTTGATATCTTCAAAGATTGGATCGCTGACATTACGCCCTGTCGCACGCTTGACGAGTGAGACAATTTTGAAGCCAATTTGCCACGCGCGGGAATATTCAATCGACGTCACATCATGCTGAAGCTGGTCAATATAGCGGGCAATACGGTCAATATCGCGCTCCAGATAATCAATCTTCATCTGCATTTCTTGACGTGTATCAAGTAATTCTTTGACGGCTTTCTTTACAGTTTCTTCATCAGTTGTGGTGATGGCGAGCATTTCTTTGAGGGAGAGATCGTCGTTATTCTTCAGCTCTTTAGGTGTCTGTAGCGGTGCAATATTCACGGTGTGGTCCTTGGGTTATTTGCACCGTAAACTAGCACAAGTTTTGGGGTTGAAAACAAAATTATTTAAAGGGCGCGGAGGCTAGGTTGTGCAAGAAAAAATCATTAATGTTGCAATGCACAAAATAGTGCGGTATAAGCTGGGACTAAGTATTGACATAATGCAGTTTAAAAACTAAAAGTTGTGCATTGCGTGGTGAGTGCACAACTCGAAATTCTAGGAGAGTTAGAAATGGCAAAAGTGGCGATCAAAACATCAGCAGAGGATTCTGCTAAACCAAAAGCGAAAAAAGTGTCTGCGGCGCGCAGCAAGGCGAGCATTGCGAAGCCGACAACCAGAGCTGCCTATAATGCGACGGTGAAGTCTGCATCTACCGCAGTGAAGCCAGAGGCGGTCGTGAAGTATGGCGCTGAAGCGGTGCGCGGTCTGCTGTCCAATGGCGCAACCGAAGCGAAGAAAGCAAAAGAGCAACTGCTGAGCATGAGCAAGGAAAGTGCCGCTCAACTGGCAAAAGGTGCAGATGCTGCTACTCGCTCCATGAATGAGATGTTGGCGCTGGGTAAAGAGAATATGGATACCTGCGTGGAATGCGGCAATATTGCGGTGGATGCGTCTAAGTCCATCAGCGCAGAGCTGATTAACTATGCAAACAAATCATTCTCGCAGAATGTTGAGCTCTCTAAAGAGCTGTTTGGCTGCCGTACGCTGAACGATATGTTCGATCTGCAAAGCAAAATGCTGAAAGCAAATCTGGATGGCTTCTTCAGCCAGTCTGTTAAAGTATCTGAGATGGCATTCCGTTGCGCTTCTGAAGTGTCAGAGCCGCTGAATGAGCGTGTGACCGAGACGACTGAGCGTCTGACCAAAAGCTGGTCTGATGCTGCGTAGCGCGTCGTAACGCAAGTGAACAACATGAAAGGCCCTGCAATAGCGGGGCCTTTTTTGTTTGTGAGGGAAAAACCGTGGCAATGCGCGCCGTTTTAGTGTGCTATGCGTCTTCAGCATTGCGTGCGACTGATTGAGGTGGTGGAGGTTACGCCCGTTTAGCGGCTTGCTGAGGAAGCTCACGCATGATGCCCAGCGCGTCAAAAGTTTCAACCAGTGCCTGAGTCAATGTTTCCATCATCTGATCATCATGCAGCGGCGTGGGTGTGAAGCGCAGGCGCTCTGTTCCCTTGGGCACGGTCGGGTAGTTGATGGGCTGTACATAAATCCCATGCCGATCGATCAACCGGTCTGAGGCCTGCTTACAGAGTATTGGATCACCGATCAATACCGGCACAATATGCGTGTCTCCCTCAATCAACGCAATGCCTTGGTTGCGCAAAGATTGCTTCAGAGTGCGCGCCCGCTCCTGATGTGCGGCGCGTTCGGTCTGGCTATGCATGAGATGGCGAATACTGGCCGTTGCACCCGCTGCCAAAGCCGGAGGCAACGATGTCGTGAAGATAAAGCCCGGCGCATAGCTGCGGATCATATCGACAATTGTAGCTGAGGTGGCGATGTATCCACCCATGATACCATAGGCTTTTGCCAGTGTGCCCTGAATGATATCCACTTGATCCATGACTTCATCGCGCTCAGCAATGCCGGCGCCACGCGCACCATACATGCCCACGGCATGGACTTCATCCAGATAGGTCAACGCATTGTAGCGTTTAGCAAGTGTGCAGATTTCCTTAATCGGCCCGATATCGCCATCCATGGAATAGACGGACTCAAACGCAATCAGCTTGGGCTGATGGTGCGGCGAGTTGGCGAGCAGCTGCTCCAGATGGTTTACATCATTGTGACGGAAAATTTTCTTCTGGGCCGAGCTGGTGCGCACGCCATGAATCATGGAAGCATGATTCAGTGCATCGGAATAAATAATACAATCCTTGAGAATAGACCCGACGGTGCTCAGTGTTGCTTCATTGGCGATATAACCGGAGGTGAATACCAGCGCGGCTTCCTTCTGATGCAACTCGGCGAGGGTCTGTTCCAGTTCAACAATTTTATGGTGCGTACCAGAAATATTGCGAGTGCCGCCGGAACCAGCGCCCATCTCGGCAATGGCGTTAGTCATGGCTGCCACGACGCTTGGGTGCTGCCCCATGCCCAGATAGTCATTGGCACACCACACGACCACTTCTTCTCCGGTGCGATGGCTTTTGGCATAGGGGAAACGACCGGCAATGCGTTCCAGATCATTGAAGACACGGTAGCGGCCTTCGGATTTAATGCGGTCAATCGCGGCTTCGAAGTATTCGTCGTAATTTATCACTGTGTCGCACCTGTTAATGAAGTGTCTTTACGTTAGCACTATGGCATTGCGAAGGCTTGATTTCAATCAATTAAGGGATGTTTTCCCGTGGCATGGGTAAGGTTGTGTTATTTTGAGAGGGTTTCAGGGGCAGCGCAAAGCAGAGCCTGATGCAGATTGACCACAGCAGCAAAGCCCCCATCTGGTGGGCCGATGCAAGTGCCAGCGGCACATGGTATATCAGCGTCATCACCCCCAGCGAAAATTGAATCAGCAGCGCATCCATCAGCCAGACCAGCAGGTAACGGGTGGCGCGGTCTGCCTGTTTCCACTGGCTGATCACAAAGACTATGATTGCGAAGCTCACCAGATAGGCTGTCATACGATGTTGGAACTGAATCATGGTAACATTTTCGATGAGGTTGCGTGTCCACGGGGAGAGGGTCAGCAATCCATCAGGTATCCAGTCGCCATCCATCAGCGGAAAGCTGTTGTAGCTCAGGCCGGCATCGGTTCCTGCAACGAAGGCGCCCAGAACAACTTGTATGCTGACCAACAGCAACAACAGCCGGATGTGCAGTGGTGCGTTAGAGGTGATGCCGGTCAGGCGGTGAGCATGGGTGAGTTGCAGGCGCGTCCAAAACAGCAGACCAAACAAAATAAACGCCAGGCTCAGATGCAATGCCAGTCGTATGGGGCTAACGCGCGGATCATCGACCAGCCCGCTTTTTACCATCAACCAGCCCACGGTTCCTTGTGCGGCGACCAGCAGGCAGGCGGCAGCCATGCGTTTGGTGAGCACTGCATCCATGTGTTTGCGGATGGCAAACACCACAAAAGGAATCACCAGCGCAAGCCCAGTGGTGCGCCCCAGCAGCCGGTGCAGATATTCCAGCCAGAAAATCTGTTTAAATTCATCCAGTAACATGCCGGTATTTACTTTCTGATATTCCGGTGTTTGCTGATAGGCGGCGAACTCTGATTCCCATGCCTGCTGCGATAGCGGGGGTAGCGTGCCGCTGAGTAGTTTCCATTCCACAATAGAAAGCCCCGATTCGGTTAGCCGGGTAATGCCACCAACGAGTACCATCATGGCAACCAGCGCCATACAAAGCGTGATCCACGGTACTATATAGCGGGAACGGGCAGACTGAGATGTAATCATGTTGCAGGCATAATCGAGCCGAAAGCCAGATTCAACTGAATCTGTTTGTCTGTCTCCATTTTGTGATTGAGTTGTGGTGGGCGTGGTGTATGACCGAATGATGCAACAGCACGTTACAGAACCATTTCTTGCAACCATGCAGCGCGGCATATGGCCCAGACGCTGGCTGTGGCTGAGCGTGTGTTCTCTGGCGCTGGCGGGAATTTTTGCCATCGTGCTGGTGGTTGCCCGCACGCCTCAGTTGCAGATGTGGCATGCCACGAAAGAGCTGTTCCAGCTCTCGCTGGTGGTGCATGTCGATTTATCGGTTCTGGTCTGGTTTCTGGCGATGACCAGTTTTCTGTGGTCGATGCTCCGTGCGCGCTTCGGTAAGGAGTTTGCGGTATTTGATGGGGCGTCTTGGTGGTGCATGGCGGGCGGGATGGCCCTGATTGCTCTGTCGCCACTGCACCCGGAATGGGAAACGCTGAAAAGTAATTATATTCCGGTCATCACCAATCTGGTGTTTTTTATGGGCTTGGCGCTGGTGATGTGCTCGGTAACGATTGGGGCGGTGCTGACGCTGTTGGCGGTGCCTGTGCGCGGATTACCGGTCGTTGATCGCGGTATTTATGGTTCGGTGCTTATCACGCTGGTAGCGCTGGCTGCTTTTGTAGCATCGCCTATGACATTAACCGTGCCGCTGGAAGGGGTGGCCCGTTTTGAGAATTATTTCTGGGCGGGCGGCCATGTGCTGCAATTTACTTACACGCAATCCATGCTGGTGGCCTGGTGTCTGATGGCGGCGTGGCTTGGGTATGCTTTACCGTCTGGCAAATGGTTTATGGCGGTATTCTGGATTGGTCCGCTGGTGGTACTGTCTTCGACAATCCCATACTTACGCTATGAAACGCACGCGCAGGAGCATATGGATTTCTTCACCCGCCAAATGATCGAGTGGGGCGGGGTGGCAGGTGCTGTTCTGTGGATATATTGTGTGGCGAACATCAAGGCGGCCATCACGTCTAAACAACCCGAAAAACCTGCTATATTCGGGTGTTTTGTGATGTCGCTGACTTTGTTTGCGTTTGGTGGCGTGTTTGGCCTGATGATTGATGGCCCCAATGTACGCATCCCTGCCCATTACCACGGCTCCATCGTGGCGGTTACCCTTGCGTTGATGGGGTTGGCCTATGCCATGGTACCGGCAATTGGCAATGCGGCCGTGCTGAGAAGCAGAACAGCACGCTGGCAACCCTACCTGTACGGGGTTGGGCAAATTATGCATATCAGTGGGTTAGCGTGGTCTGGTGGCTATGGCGTGCTGCGTAAAACGGCAGGCGATGTAGGGGATGGTGCGTGGCAGGTGAAGGCTGCGTTGGGCATTATGGGTGCGGGCGGCTTATTAGCCATTGTTGGTGGATTGTGCTTTGTGGTGGTGATGTTGCGGGTATTTCATAAAAAGAGCGGAAGGGTTTGACCTGTTGATTCGTACAACAAAGTGTGGAATAAACGAACAACCTTACTCAAGGAGATTTTCATGTTGAAACGTGTTGTTGCAATTGTGTCTGTTGGCTGTGCGCTGGCCGCGTGCGAACCCGGGCAGGAACCGAATTTTACCAAAGCAGATGTGGGAACTGTTGCAGGGGCAGCGCTTGGCGCTTGGGCCGGTCATAATATTGGTGGCGGTTCAGGGCAGGTGGTTGCCACAGCGGCTGGTACGCTGCTGGGTGCGGCGCTGGGTCGCGAAGTGGGCGCGTCAATGGATCGTGCAGACATGGCTTACTATCACAGCACGTCCCAAAAGGCATTGGAAACTGCGCAGCCGGGTGAAACGCTACCTTGGAAGAATCCGAAATCAGGCAATTCCGGTACGGTCACACCATCAAATTATTACCAGCGTGCGGACGGGGGTTATTGCCGTGAATATTCACAGACCATTAATGTCGGTGGCAAAAGCCAGCAAGGTTATGGTACAGCATGTCGTCAACCCGATGGCACGTGGAAGATTGTAGATTAGTCGAGGTTACTGCCTGATGATGGAAAAGCCGGAAGCACTGATTCCAGAAGGTACGCTCATGCGCGGTAAGCGCGGGCTTGTGATGGGCGTTGCGAACGAGAAATCCATCGCGTGGGGGATTACGCAGTATCTGGCGGCTCAAGGCGCAGAGATTGGTTTCACGTTTCAGGGTGAAGCGCTGGAAAAACGGGTGCGGCCGCTGGCTGAGTCCGTTGGTTCTTCGCTCATTGTCCCTTGCGATGTGACCGATGATGCGAGCATGGATGCCACCTTTGCCGAGATTCAAAAGCAGTGGGGATCGCTGGATTTTGTGGTGCATGCGATTGCCTTTTCTGACAAAGACCAGTTGAAAGGCAAATATCTCGACACCACACTCGATAACTTCCTGAACACAATGAACATCTCGGTGTTTTCTTTTACGTCTGTGTGTCGGCGGGCCGCGCCGCTGATGAAGCACGGGGGGAGCCTGCTCACCCTGACCTATCTGGGAGCAGAGCGGGTAATGCCTCACTATAATGTGATGGGGGTGGCCAAGGCAGCATTGGAAGCCAGCGTGAAATATCTGGCGGTTGATCTGGGTGACCAGAATGTGCGGGTGAATGCCATTTCTGCCGGACCAATTAAAACTCTGGCAGCAATGGGGATTGGTGATTTCCGTTATATCCTTAAATGGAATGAATATAACGCGCCGATGAAACGTAATGTGACCATTCAGGATGTCGGTGGTGCGGGCTTGTTCCTGCTGTCCGATTTGGGGTCTGGCACCTCCGGTGAAGTGTTGCATGTGGACTGCGGGTATCATGTGGTCGGCATGAAAGCGATTGATGCGCCGGATATTGCGCTCGTCTAATTGCATTAGCAGAAAAATGGTTTAGGCTTAACCTGTTATGGGCGCAAATTCATTTGGAACATTATTTTCGTTTACCACCTGGGGGGAATCGCATGGTGAGGCGATTGGCTGTGTGGTAGATGGCTGCCCCTCGCTGATTCCGCTTAGTGAAACCGATATTCAGCACTATCTCGACCAGCGCAAACCCGCTCAGTCAAAATTCACCACGCAGCGCAAAGAACCCGATACGGTGCGCATTTTGTCGGGGGTTTTTGAAGGCATGACAACGGGCGCGCCCATCAGCCTGATGATTGAAAATCAGGATCAGAAATCCAAAGACTATGGCGATATTAAGGATAAATTCCGTCCCGGGCACGCCGACTATACCTATCAGCAAAAATATGGCATTCGCGATTACCGTGGCGGTGGCCGGTCATCGGCACGTGAAACAGCGATGCGGGTGGCTGCAGGGGCAATTGCCCGCAAGATTCTGGGAGAGTCGATTACCATTCGTGGGGCGCTGGTGCAGATGGGTGAGCATCGCATCAACCGCGATGCGTGGGACTGGGCAGAAACAACGCGCAATCCTTTCTGGTGTCCAGATGCCAGCATGGCGGCCACATGGGAACAGTATCTGGATGATATTCGCAAGCATGGTTCTTCTATCGGTGCGGTGATTGAAGTGGTAGCCGAGGGCGTGCCGGTGGGGCTTGGCGAGCCGGTTTATGACAAGCTGGATTCCGATTTGGCGCGGGCCATGATGAGCATCAATGCGGTGAAAGGGGTTGAGATTGGCGATGGGTTTGCCGCGGCCTCGTTGCGCGGAGAATTGAACGCCGACTGCATGGAAATGAAAAAGGGCGGTGTGCATTTCCGCAGCAACCATGCGGGAGGTATTCTGGGTGGGATTTCAACAGGCCAGCCCATTGTGTGCCGGTTTGTAGTGAAACCAACCAGCTCTATCCTGACCGAAGTGGATACGATTGATCTGCATGGTAACAACACGACCATCATGACCAAGGGGCGGCATGATCCCTGTGTTGGCATTCGCGCGGTTCCGGTTGGGGAGGCGATGATGGCGTGCGTGCTGGCCGACCATCTGCTGCGCCATCAGGCGGTATCAGGAAAATAGCGCGCTCGCGCGATCAGCGGTAATCGAGAGAGTTCTCGTAATCTTCTTTCTTGAAGATCCCTTCTTTATATTCTTCGCAGAGGCGCTTACAGCGTTTTTCCATATCGCCGGGTTGTCCGACGCCTTTTGCCCTGCGGTTACGGTTGGAAACCAGATTTTCCATCTCGCTGTACATTTTCTGGCCTGCATTGGTGTAGATTTCGCCTATCATAGGGCTTGGGATGCGAAAAATGCCTGACATTTTACTCATGCTGCGCTTGTAGATATCGGCATGGCGTTTGAGAGTTTTGTCCTGAGTTTCTTTGGGGACCGGGTCCTGCTTGGTAGCATAATAATAGGAATAGTAGGTGGCTGCGCAGGAATTAAAGGCGAGTTTGTAGGTCAGATCGTCCAGAAATTCCTGAGTCCGCTCCTGCGCCAGGCCGAGTACGTCTTTATCCACCGCTTCTTCCACCATGGCGATGATCTCTTTGTTACCGGTTTGGCGCGCAAAATCGACGATTTTTACGCCATAAGCATCGGTAGCGCGATAATTGGCGCCGCGGTCCAGCAGATATTGGACAACGCTGGCATTACCGCTTTGGATAGCAAAAATCAGCGGAAAGTTTTTGCGTCCGCCGTCATAATTCACGTCGGCACCGGCATCATAGAGGGCCTGTACCATCGGCAGCGCCAACTCGTCGGTGCGCGATGCGGCAATGGCAATCAATGGCCACCCCAGCTTATCAGTGGTATTGGGAGAAGGTAGCCGCTTTACCAGCAGCATGGCGTCTTCCACCGTACCCAGCGTGATCCGGTAAATCGCCTCTTCCAGAATAGAGACTTCATCTCTGGCGCTTGCATGCGTCAGTGGAGTAAGGATTGCAAAAAAGATCAGAAATATGAAACGCATAACCTTCATACGTGTAACGAAACCAAATCCTTCGGTTGCATCATATCATACTATTGAATTTTTGTTAAACTGCCCCATATGGGTTAGAACCGATTCTTAAACTCCGGAGTGTCATGATGGCCAGTAAAGCAAAAGCAGTACAAGAAAATAACAGCGAATCCCTAGCCTTCTCAGCCGAAATCAGCAAGGTGTTGCAGCTGATGATTCATTCGCTCTACACCAACAAGGATATTTTCCTGCGTGAATTGGTTTCGAATGCATCGGATGCGTGCGATAAGCTGCGCTATGAAGCGCTGCAGAATGATGCATTGCTGGGGGATGATGGCGAGCTGGGCATCTGGCTTTCATTTGATGAGGAAGCGCGTACGGTTACGATTGCCGATAATGGTATCGGGATGAACCGCGAGGATTTGATTGCGAATCTGGGAACCATTGCCAAATCCGGCACGCAGGAGTTTCTGGGGCAGTTAACCGGCGATAAACAGAAAGACGTGAGTCTCATCGGTCAGTTTGGTGTGGGGTTTTATGCCTCCTTCATGGTGGCCGATAAGGTAGAGGTCATCAGCCGCAAAGCAGGCGAGGATGCAGCATGGACGTGGACATCCGATGGTCTGGGCAGTTTTACCGTGGAGGCAGCGAATCAACCGGCGCGCCGCGGCACGGCGATTACGCTGCATCTCAAGCAGGATGCGGGAGAATATCTGGATGCGTTTAAGCTGAAATTCATCGTTCAGACCTATTCCGATCATATTTCGTTCCCGATTCGTCTGTACTATGCCGAGGATGATAGCGAAGAGATCAATAAAGGCTCCGCCATCTGGACGCGCGCTAAGTCCGACATCACGGAAGAACAATATCAGGAGTTTTACCGCCATGTGGCGCACCAGCCGGATACGCCGTGGATGACGCTGCACAACAAAGCGGAAGGTGCGGTGGAATATACCAACCTGCTGTTTGTTCCCAGCATGAAACCGTTTGATCTGTTTCATCCCGAGCGCCGCCGCCGCGTTAAGCTGTATGTAAAACGGGTCTTTATTACGGATGAAGGAATTGAGCTGATTCCCCGTTATCTGCGCTTTTTGCGCGGGGTGGTAGATTCGCAGGATTTGCCGCTCAATATCAGCCGTGAAACGCTGCAGCATAACCCGTTGCTGGATAAAATCCGTGATGCCGTGACCAAAAAGGTGCTGGCGGAATTGATCAAGCGCTCGGAAAAGGATGCGGATGGTTATCTGAAATTCTGGGAGAATTTTGGTGCGGTGCTGAAAGAAGGGCTATGTGAATCCCATGCGCCGAAAGAAAAGATTCTGGAGGCGTGCCGGTTCCATAGCACCCACGATGACGGCGCGTTAGTGAGTCTGGAAGACTATATCGGCCGCATGAAAGACAATCAGGAAGCGATTTACTTCATTAACGGAGATGACGTGAAGGTGCTGCTGGATAGCCCGCAACTGGAAGGCTTCCGCAAGCGCGGCATCGAAGTGTTGCTGCTGGCCGACCATGTCGATGATTTTTGGGTGAATGCCACGCCTTTCTACAAAGAAAAACCATTCAAATCGGTCATTCGTTGCGGTGAAGATTTGAAATCCTTTGCCGCACCGCAGGAAGATCAAACAACATCCGCCGAATCGGCTACGACAGATGATGATGCGATTGCTGCACTGATCGAGCGCATGCAGCAGGTGTATGGATCGCAGATCCGCCAGGTGCGCACGACCGCCAAATTATCCGAGAGTCCCGTGTGTCTGGCCGTGGGCGAGGGGGACATGGATTTGCGGATGGAGCGGTTTCTGCTGGAGCATAAACAGCTGCCCAAAGGGGCAGCGCGCATTCTGGAGATCAATCCAGATCATAAAATTATCAAAGGATTGGCTCGAAAAGTTAAAGAAGAATCTCAATCGGAAGAGATTGATCAGATGGTGTTGCTGCTATTGGATCAGGCGAAGATTCAGGAAGGGGAGCCGATCAAAGACCCGAGCGCATTCTCGCGCCGGCTTAGCCTGCTGCTGGCGTCATCGCTTGTTTAAGCGATGCGCCGTGGCGGTACTCACCAACCTCTGACGGGTTTATTCGGGGTTATTCAGCTTACGCAATGATGTCCGGATACATCATTTCTTCAAGACGATAGATCGCATCTTTCAGCTGCAGCTTTTCGCGCTTGAGACGCATCACCTTCAGCTGGTCCTGAAACGGCTTTTCAAGCAGGGATCTAATGGTTGAATCGACGGTTTTATGCTTCTCACGGAGCTCATCCAGCTCCTTTTCCATAATAAGGTCTTCGTTCATTTGCTTCGCCATCTCCGCGTTTTTATTTTAACTATCAACTTGTTAAACAAGGCAACGGTGAGGATTATAACAAAAAAATAGCGGACTAACTACCCAAAATTCACACATTATTCACATTTTTATGCTTTCCATCCCAGCGCTTAACTAATGGATGGGAAATGTCGTACAGATCGAGCACCCGTCCTACCGTGTGATTAACCATATCCATCAGGGTGTCTGGGTTAGAGTAAAACGCGGGGACGGGAGGGGCAATGATGGCACCCATCAGCGCTAGTTTGTGCATTTGTTCCAGATGTCCGGCATGTAACGGCGTTTCGCGGACCATCAACACCAGTCTGCGGCGTTCTTTCAGCGTCACGTCTGCTGCGCGGGTGAGCAGGCTGGTGGTAACGCAACTGGCGATTTCCCCCATGCTGCGCATGGAGCAGGGGGAAATAATCATACCTAAGGTTTTGAAAGACCCGCTGGAAATGCTCGCCGCCATGTCTTGCGGTGAGTGGCACGTTCCGGCCAGATTGCGGACATCCTCAAGGCTGTAACTGGTTTCGTAAGCGATGGTGAGGTGGGCGGATTTGCTCATCACCAAATGGGTATGAATGCCCAGATCGCGCAGCACTTCCAGCAGGCGAATGCCGTAAATGGCGCCGGAAGCGCCGGTAATGCCAATCACTAAATGAGGAGCGTCTGGAGTCATTGCGGAGGGACTATAGTTATCCACAGGGGGATTGGCAAATGACAATTTTCCGTAAGCCTTTGCCACAGCCGCTTGTGGAAAAGTCAATAGATGAGGAAAAACTTTTTCTTTTTCTTGACTGTGTTTTTTCTTGCCATATAAAGACCGGTTTGCTTAAATTATACCTGCCCATTGGGCAACGACAGAAGCCAGCTATGACTGGCTAGATTAACCTCAAGAAATGTGAAGGGAATACTATGTCGCTAGCAGCACACATTGCCACTTTGGAGTCTAAGCATCACCACCTCGAAGCCATGCTGGAGGATGAGGTTCGGCGTCCAATGCCGGATTTTACGATTATTCAGACTCTTAAAAAGCAAAAATTGCTGATCAAAGAAGAGATGCGCCGCTTGCGTCCGGAGCTGAAGGGCAGCAGTGGAGGTGCTGCATAGGAATAGGAATTGCCTGACGGATTGTTCAGGCTGGTTCTGGGGTAATCATTACCCCGCACAAAGAAGCCCCCGCCAACACATGTTCCGGGGGCTTTTTCTATGGAGACGGGAGCGCCGGAAACTAGGCTGCTTCGTCCAGTTCGGGCAGCATTCCCAGCACGCGCTTATATAAATCCAGCATATGTTCTTGCTCGTCGCGCTCGCTGTGATCCATTTTACGTAATTTGATCACCTGCCGCATGGTTTTGGTGTCGAACCCGTTAGCCTTGGCTTCGGCAAATACTTCGCGGATGTCCACGGCAATAGAAGACTTCTCTTCTTCAAGTTTTTCAATACGTTCGATATAACTGCGCAATTGATCTCCGGAAACGCCGCCGATAACCGCCATGGTTGTTCTCCTTATGTTGTGATGGGTTGCTTGGGGTTAGGACTTGGTTTTAGAGCCAAAAATATCACGTACGCAAGGCGGATGCGCACTTTATCCTCGACAAATTGCGAACTATTGCTTAAAACCGCGCAGATTGTGTGCTACACTGCTAGCCCATTTAGGATATAGGACGGGACGTGGTCCCGGTAAAAAGCGGGAGGAGGTAAGTTCGCTTTGGTAGAGGTAACGGTAAGAGATAACAATATCGATCAGGCTCTGCGCGCTCTGAAAAAGAAAATGCAGCGCGAAGGCATTTTCCGTGAAATGAAAATGCGTAAGCATTACGAAAAACCGTCTGAAAAGCGCGTTCGTGAAGCTGCTGAGTCTGTGCGTCGTGCGCGTAAGCTGAAACGCAAGCAGGCCGATAAATACGATTAATCCGCTATGATGGATCGAATTCAAAAAGGGCAGCCAAGCGGCTGCCCTTTTTGTTTGGCTGATTTTTTAGAACTGTTTTAACCAGTCACGTGTGGTGGATTCGTAGCGTTTGACGGATTCTGCGCGCTCATCGCGCAACTGCTGCATGTCGTGGATCAGCTTGAATCCGGTGTTGAGGTGGTGAATGAACGCGAGGCGCTTGTCGCCCGGAATGCCGCGATAGTCCATTCCGGAGAGGTAGTGGTAGGTTTCATCCTGCGCGTTGATATTGTCTTCGGACGCCTGATTAAAATTTTCATGATCGGAGCTTGGAATGCCGCTGAGTTTTTTGGTGCAGGCGACATAGTGCCGGAACGATAGTATGGCTTGCGATTTTGGGGTTTCGGTGGCGCGCTCCAGTAAGGCGCACATATGGTCGGCAACCCGATCAATGGCCGCCATAGCCTTGCCGATTTTGGTGGCGCGGCTTTCAAAAATCATTGCCAGCGGAATGCGGTGCGGCTTCCCCAGTTCAGAAAACATTTCACGGATGGTGCCGTCAATATCCTCGGCGCCATCTTCGCGGCGTATGACGGACATGATTTCCTGATGCTCCACCATAATAAACTCATACAGTGTTTTGATACGCTCCTGCGTGTCTTTCTCAACACCGGAAACCATGCCGTGCGAGGCGTTGCTTTGATGAACGACCAGAAAATCTTGCGAGAGTTCGCGGATGCGGTTGACGATATTTTGAAACAGAATGACGGCTTTGCCGCGACCCGCAGTCAATCCGGTTTTCGCATAGTCTGCCATGGCTTTATTAATTTCACTGTCGGCGATGTCGACACTGCGGGTAACGGTGCGGATTTCTGATTCGCGCACGATGCGATGACACAGCTCAATGTTCAACCGTTCACGGGTGATGGTTTCATCGCCGCCGGCATGCGGATCGAAATAAGGAATATAATAACCGCCGCGAATGAGGTAACGCTCGTGATGAATTGTGATATAACTGGATGGCATATCAAGCAGCAGCGGGTGCGTTGCATCAAGCCGTGTGCCTGCCAGATCCCATCCCATACGTCTTCCCCTGCCATGTCGGCCAATTGCCGGCGCAATCTATCAGAAAACCGTGCATGAGAAAATATTCGCCGGCAGTTCGTCTCTTTTTTGAGATGATTTGCCGCCCTGCGGGCTAAAATTGCAGCAGTAGGCCGTAAACTATTAATTTTTGGTTGTTTATCTGCTTGCCGCGCACTATATGGCTCTTATGCTGGAAACGAGTTCAGAGGGTATGGTTGTCGCAGGCGTGGATGTCGAGGCAGAGATCCGCCGTTTGCGTCGCGACATGAATGCGGTCATTCTCGCGCATTACTATCAGGATGATGATATTCAAGATATCGCCGATTTCGTAGGTGATTCGCTCGACCTGTCGCGCAAGGCTGCCGCCACAGATGCGGATGTGATTGTATTTTGCGGCGTGAAATTTATGGCGGAGACTGCGAAGATTCTCAGCCCCCAAAAAACGGTGTTGCTGCCGGATATGAAGGCGGGCTGTTCGCTGGAGTTTTCTTGCCCGCCGCAGAAGTTTGAGGCTTTCCGCAAGGCGCACCCCGATCATCTGGCGCTCACCTACATCAATTGTTCGGCAGAAGTGAAGGCGCTATCGGATATCATTGTGACCTCTACCAATGCCAAAAGCATTATCGAGCAACTGCCGTCCGATCAAAAGATTCTCTTCGCGCCGGATAAATTTCTGGGCGCTTATCTTGCCAAACAGCTCGGCCGTCCCATGCTGTTCTGGGACGGCTCTTGCATGGTGCATGAGCGTTTTTCTGAAAAAGAACTGGTAAAATTGAAGGTGCGTGAGCCAAAGGCGCATGTGATTGCGCACCCTGAATGTCCAGAGGCACTGCTGAACTACGCCGATCATATCGGCTCGACCAGTTCGCTGATTACCTATGCACAGCAGCGTCCGGGAGAGTCGTTCATTGTGATGACGGAGCCGGGCATCATTCACCAGATGAAGCTGCGCTCGCCGGGTAGCCAATTCTTTCCGGTGCCGGGCATGGAAGCAAACGGAGCGTGTGTTTCCTGCAATAACTGCGAATATATGAAGCTGAATACGATCGACAAGCTGTATCTGGCAATGCGTAATCGTGGGCCGGAGATTGCACTGGATGCGGCATTGATTGAGAAGGCACGCCTGCCGCTTGATCGCATGCTGGAAATGTCGAGAGGGATACCGGTGCGCGGTAATGGCTAGATTCTTTGGGATATTATCGGGTCTAACCGGCTTCGGCTTGCTGGCCTTGTTCTTTGTATTTCTGGATTGGAAAGAAGAGGCAAAAGAACACAAAAAGGTGATAGAGAGTAATCTGGAATATTACACGCAGCAGTGGCAGAAGCGTTCTGGGCTTTTTTCGATTCAATATGAGGCGATCGATATTGCGGGTTTTCCATTTGAACAGGAGGTCCGCCTCTATAAGCCGCGTATACAATTCACGTCCGATGATGAAATCGTGCAGCTTTCTTCCTTGTTGATTACGTTTAAACCTATCGGTACCCCAAAGGGTGAAACCATGCTCTGGAAGTATAAGGTTGAGTTTCCGCTGGAGGTGGTGTGTGGCATCAAGCCACATAGTCAACCGCAACGTAATTTTATGGTGCATTTATCTGATTTACCCGAGCTTTATTTGCAGGCGCACTCAACAACAAGGGATGGGCACTTTGATGAATATGGTGTGCTGATGCCAGAAAAATTCATGCTGACTGTGAATCGTGATCAGGTGGCCCGTTCTCACAATATGACCTTTGCGCCACAAGAGAAACCCAACTGGAGCTACATTCCCAATGAGCTGCACAGCACCGTGGTGCATTTCTTTCATGCGCTGGAAAACAGCCTTGTCGCGCCGGTTGAGCCGCCACGTTAGCCGTTTATGCAGCCGCCAATACTTCCCAGCAAGCCAGAGGTTGAGCGCATCATCGAGATGGCGCTGGCAGAAGATATTGGGGCGGGGGATATCACCAGCCGGCTTATTATCCCACCGGAGCAACGCGCAACGATGTGTATGGTGGCGAGGGAAGCGTTGGTGATCAGCGGCCTGTTTGTCGCGCAGTCCGTATTCAAGACGGTAGACGCCTCGCTTCAGGTAGAGATTTTAGCTTCAGAAGGTGCAGCCGTTTCACAAGGAGCGGTGATGGTGACGATTGCCGGAGCGGCACCCTCAATACTTGCCGCAGAAAGGGTAGCCCTTAATCTGGTGCAGCGTATGTGCGGCATTGCGACCCTAACCTCTCATTATGTTCAGGCAATCCAAGGCACGCAGGCTATCGTGCTAGATACCAGAAAAACCATGCCGGGGCTTCGGGTGTTGGACAAATATGCCGTGCGTTGCGGTGGCGGGCAGAACCACCGCATGCGGCTGGATGATGCGGTGTTAATCAAAGATAACCACATTGCGGTCGCAGGCAGCATCGCCGCCGCGCTTTCCAGGGTGCAGGCCGGGAATCTTCGGGGGCTAAGTGTGGAGGTGGAATGCGATACGCTGACGCAGGTCGGTGAAGCGCTGGCAGCAGGAGCGAGCAGATTGTTGCTTGATAACATGACTCTGGGCGATCTCCGTGCCGCTGTTGCATTGGCTCGGGGCAAAGCGAAAACCGAGGCTTCCGGCAACGTGTCATTAGACACGATCCGTGAGGTTGCGCTGACGGGAGTAGATTATATTTCTGTTGGCAGGCTCACCCACTCCGTACGTAATGTCGATATTGGACTGGATGCGGCGTAATACGCTCAGTAGACCCCGTCTTCGAGTCTGCGCTTGGCGCTTGCTGCCTGATTCATCCGCTTGATGCGCGTGGCATCTTTGCCAAGGCCGATATCTTTTGCCAGCTGGCTGCGGCGTTTGGCATATTCCGGAGCCACCATGGGATAGCTGGCCGGCAGGTTCCAGCGTTTGCGATATTCTTCTGGTGTGATGCCGTAATTGGTTTTTAAGTAGCGTTTAAGCATTTTCAAGCGTTTACCATCCTCGAGGCACACCAGATATTCAGGTTGTATGGAATCTTCTATTGAGACACGAGACGTATTGCCATCTGCCTGCATCACCGATACGGCGGGGTAACTATCAAGCGGCAGCGACAGGAATGCCTCATAGACTTCGCCAATGAGTGATTTGATATCCACCACATCGGTCTTGGAAATCTGGATATAGGCGCTGGCCACTCTGGCTGTTGCTTCTAGCAATGCTGACTGCAATTCTGTTTTGCTACTCTCTGTCATGGGAACCCCTTGCGTTTACCGTCTCTCTAAAATTAACTTATTATTAATAATAGTTAATAGATACGTATTTGACTTGATGTCGTCAAGGGTATTTAGAAGTATAGTTTAAGTTTTATAATTATAGCTTTGATATATATGGCTTAATTATTCGAATTGCATTTGCTTTGGAATGGGGTATCTATGTAGCAGTTGATTGCCGGAGTACGAATATGGATCTCGAAGCAAAGTGCGTTGAAAAAGGGTTAAAAATGACCGAGCAGCGCCGCGTGATAGCCAGGGTGTTGTCGGAATCTCACGATCACCCCGACGTGGAAACCTTATATGCTCGTGCGTCAAAAATTGACTCTAAGGTGAGTATAGCAACGGTTTACCGTACGGTGCGATTGCTGGAAGAAGCCGGGATTATTGAGAAGCACGATTTCGGCAATGGCAAAGCCCGTTACGAGGAGTCCGGGCATGAACACCATGACCATCTGATTGATATGCGTACAGGCCGTGTGATTGAGTTTACGAACCCTGAGATTGAAAAACTACAGGTAGAAGTTGCGAAAAAATTGGGATATAAGCTTGTCGATCATCGTTTGGAACTATATTGTGTTCCGTTGAATGAAGACAACTGAACGGCTCGCGTTTGACAAGAAAATTTACCAAGAGTTTTGAACCGATATTAGCAGGCGGGCTTTCTGTGCGTTTGGCGCAGGATGAGGCAGAGGTGAAAGCGTCGCAGGAGTTGCGCTATCGTATCTTCTGCGGAGAGATGGGGGGCAAGGCGTCTCCGGAGATTCAGCAACAGCAGCGCGATTTTGATGAATTTGACGATTATTGCGATCACCTGCTGGTAATTGATACGGAAAGAGCAGGCGCGCAGGCAGTGGTTGGGACGTATCGGTTATTGCGCCGTTCAGCCATGGAATCGCTGGGGCGGTTTTATTCCGAAAGCGAGTATGATGTGACCGCGATCCGGAAAGTGGAAGGTGAGATTTTAGAGTTGGGGCGCTCTTGCGTAAATGCAGATTATCGCAACCGTGCGGTGATGACGTTGCTGTGGCGCGGTATCGGAGCTTACATTAATCTGCATGCCATTACCTTGATGTTTGGCTGTGCCAGCTTCACGGGGGCAGACCCGAAGGAGCATGAATTGGCTTTGGCGTATTTGTATCACTACCATTTAGCGCCTGTTCATTGCCGATTGATTGCCCGTCCAGAACTTTATGTGCGCATGGATACCATTGCCAAAGATGCGATTGATGTGAAAGAGGCACTGCATGCCTTGCCAGCGCTGATAAAAGGCTATTTGCGTTTGAACGGGTTTGTTGGCGATGGTGCGGTGGTCGATCATGCCTATAACACAACGGATGTGGGAATCATTGTGCAAACCAGTCTGGTAACGGACAAATATGCTCAGCGTTACTATAAGCCGGAAGAATAACCTCGGTTTGGGGTAGGCCATGCGCATGTTCGCTCTTTTTCAATTGCTGGGTGTTTTTCTTGTATTGATCATCGGAATGCTGATTGTTGCTCCGGCATGGGCGTTGTGTCTGGAATCCTTGCGTAAGCGGCTGGTGCTGGGTGTCTTTCGGGTGATTTCCCGTATGCTGGGACTGCATGTTCAGACCAAAGGAACGCTAAGTGATCAGCGTCCATTGTTGCTTGTATCCAATCATAGCAGCTATATTGATATTGTGTCGCTGGGCACGGTAGCGCCGGTTTCCTTTACCCCAAAAAGCGATATCCGCTTATGGCCGGTTATTGGATGGTGCTGCACGCTGGCGGGATGTATCTATGTGGAGCGCAAACCCAGCAAGCTCCCCGCCACCCGAAAGCGGATTCATAACGGTATGTCGCTGGGGCGCGTGATCGCCCTGTTTCCCGAAGGGACAACCAATGATGGCCAAACCCTAAAACCATTCAAAAGCGGTTTTTTCAGCTTGGCAGAAGATGAAGCGAATCTGGTGATTCAGCCCGCCACCATTGTCTATACGCATCGCAATGGGGTGGCGCTAACCGCCGCGCAGCGTAGTGAAGTGGCGTGGTATGGTGATACGGCGCTCATTCCGCATCTGCTGGATTTTCTATCTTGGAAGCGGCTGGATGCCACGGTTCATTTTCATGAGCCGGTTACCTTGTCGGCGTTTCCGGATCGCAAGGCGCTATGCCAGCATTGCGAGAAGCAGGTTCAACTCTGTTTGAATGCGTATCGCTGAGATGGTGTCGGTGCATCTGATCGACATGCTGGCGGTCAATGATAACTATAGTTTTGTGCTGCATGACGATGTGACGAACGTGACTGCGGTGGTCGATCCCGCGCAGGCAGAACCGGTGATGGCATTCCTGAATGAGAAAGGCTGGTCGCTGGATTATATTCTGACCACTCACCATCACTGGGATCATGTGAATGGCAATCTGGCACTCAAAAAACAAATGGCTTGTCAGGTGGTGGGAAACGCCAGCGAGGCACACCGGATTCCCGGAATCGACATTCCGGTTAAACCGGGTGAGTATTTTATGATGGGAAGTGCTAAAGCGCAGATTCTGCTGCTGCCGGGGCATGTGAATGGCCATATTGGCTATCATTTCCCGCAAACGGGGATGCTGTTTTCCGGCGATGTAATTTTCTCGATGGGCTGCGGCCGCCTGTTTGAAGGCACGGCAGAAGAGGCGTTTGGTAGTTTGAAGCAAATTGCGGCGTTACCGGATGAGACAAAAATTTATGCGGCGCATGAATATACGCTGGCCAACGGGCGGTTTGCCAGACATGTGGAGTCCGATAATCCGGCAATAGAGGCTTACATGGCGGCCTGTAAGGATAAGCGGAAGCAGGGTATCCCTACCATTCCGACCACCGTTGCCATTGAAAAGCAGGTGAATCCGTTCCTGCGCACGCACAGCGCGTCAATACGGCAGTTTCTGGGGATGGAGGAGGCATCGGACGCAGCGGTATTTGCCGAATTGCGCCGTCGCAAAGACACCTTCAAGAGTGCTTAATCCGGATCGTTGCGCAAGCTTGGCGGAATATATTCTTCCAGCTCGTCTTCGCTCAGAATGCCGCCGGAACGGGCGCGTTCCACCTGCTGCTTGAAGGATTCAAACTCAATACGGTCCAGCTCTTCCTGCGATAACGTATCGCGGCGAACACCGTCTTCACCCGGCAGCCACATTAGTTTGAGGGTTTTGGGGTTACGCACAAATACGCGTTCTTCGGTCACCATGCCCAGCGAGGGCGGAATGTTGTTTTTGGCTAGCCCGACAATGGTGTGCACTCCTTGGCGGAACATGCCAAGTACTACGCGGGCGCGGTCGATGAACACTTGTGAGCCGCGCAACTGATCCAGTACTTCGGGAATGGATTGTGGTTTTGCACCTTTTTTCAAGTGGTGTACCACTACGACGGCGCAGTTTTTGTCCATCGCCAGCTCTTCCAGCGCAAAGAAGAATTCATTCACCGTTTCGGAGTCTTCTTCGTCGCCGCTGAGATATTTACGTGCCGGATCGACAACCACGATTGGCAGGTTGGGCATTTTCTTGACTCGCTCGGTAATAAACTGGGCGAAGCTTACTTCCTCGCTGCCATAGTTGGCGCGGTGGAATTGCAGGCGTTTGGCGCGGCCTTCGGGATCGAATAATTCGCCGCGGGCGTTAATAATGGCGGGGCCGTCCTCCCCTGCGAAATAGACGCAGACACCATCGGCGGCGACTTCGGTATTCACGGGCTGTCCCAGCCAGAATGGTTTGGTTTCTCCGGGTTCATAGTCAATGGCACAATGGACGCATAATTCGTGTGCTACCGAGCTTTTGCCACATCCGCCCGATGCGGCCAGAATGGTAATTGCGCCGCGGGGGATGAGGCCGGGCACCAGAAACTCGAAATATTCGTCAGAGCCTTTGCGCATGGGGCCGGTGGCATCGAACAGGAACACATCGCGGGCGCAGAGGTTGAAAAAGCGGTTGTTATGCGCCACGTCTTTGGGGTCTGTTCCCCATTTTTTATACAGCGAATGGATGCGGTCATAGGAATCCCAGCAATAGCGGCTATCCATGATTTTCTGTGGATCCATCTGGTGATTTTTCACGAATTCATCGACATCTTCTTCAAATGGCGGGACTAGCGTATTAATGTCAGGGTGGTCAAACAGGCCGTGTGTTGACAGATATTTGATGCCCGACAGCAGGTAGTAAGGGTAATATTTGGGGGCTTCCAGATTCACCAGATCGTAAAAAGCCTTATTGGTCTCCAGTGAAATACCATCGGCCAGCGGTTCCATGATGCGGTTGGCAAAGGCCAGAATCTTCATGCCGGCCTTATTGTTATTCACCCGCTGGAACGTCGAGTGGAATGCGCCCGTATCATCAATACGCTCTACCGCTTCTTTGTCGAGCCGGTATATGCCCAGCGCAAAGGCTGTACACCAGATAATGCCTGAGCCAATGGGTTTGCCTTTGCCGGATTTATTGACCTCATGCACGATGGGGTTGAGCAACATAGGCGTATTGGGCAGGTCGCCGTCGTTGTAATATTCCACCACCTGCTCAACGGCGGTTTCAATATCGTTTGGCCCAAACCAGATTTTTAGCGATTCTTCCTGTGTGCGCCACGGGTCTTGCCCGGGGGTGGTGTAAAGACACATCTTGCCATCCAGCCCCACGGCTTTATGGGCCGCCCAGATGAGCGTCAGCTCGCGCCGAATGCTTTCCACATTGGCCGCGACAGGTGTGCCAAAGCTTCCCTTGGAAATTTTCTTCGTAGAGGCTAGTTTATCCGCCATAGCTTTCCCTGTGCGTGCTCTATTTTTCTTTTAGCTATAGCGGAAAAGGCCTTAATTTTTTACTAAAATCGACGAAAACAGACCAATATGGGCATCAATCTCTTCACTACGCCGCTGGAAAAGCCAATGCTGGATATTCTAATCCGCCAGCTTTTGCAGCAATATGAAGGGAATCCGGCGGGATTGTCCCGCGTGTTGTTATTGTTGCCAAACCGGCGCAGTTGTTTGGAATGCAAACAATTATGGATTGCCCAATCACAGCATCAGGCGCGCCTGATACCGCGTCTGTTACCTTTTGGCGATATGGATGACGAAGCGGTGATGACGCTGGTGGGGTTGGGGCCGCATGCCATCGATCCGAAATGGCAGGCCTGTTATCCGCCGATGCCGGATGTGAAGCGCCTGATGGCGATGAGTCGGGCGTTATGGCAGAACCAGTCGCAATTGGCCTTAAGCGGGCTGAATCAGCAATTTAATCTGGAGCAAATCACCCGTTTGGCGGCGGATGTGCTCGCCTTCATGGATGAAATGGCGCAATATGACGTTCCGAAAGCGGCCATTTTAGGGCTCTCTCCGGACGCTTTCGCGCAGCATTGGCAGCGCAGCTTGTCGGCGTTGAAATATGCGCTGAACTGGTGGCCGGAATATTCGGCGGCAGAACGGCAAATGAGCAGGGCAGAGCGTACCTATCTGGCGTTGAATCTGCTGGCAGACCACTGGCTGAACCATCCCCCCGACTATCCGGTCATTGCCGCGGGGTCAACGGGGTCCCATCCGGCGACGGCGCGGCTGCTGAGTGCCATCATGCGCATGCCAGACGGGCGTGTGATCTTGCCGGGACTGGATATGTTCTGCGCAGAGGCAGTGTGGGAAGCGGTGTCGCCAACTCATCCGCAGTTTCAGTTGAAGGAAATGCTGCGGCGGTGCGGTGCGACGCGTGCAGAGGTAACGTTGTTGGATGATGACAGTCAGCCATCGGGCAGTTTTAACAGGGCGCGGTTGTTGCTTGAATCGGCGATGCCTGCGGCAT
>Ga0214923_10001372_pt1 | contig 34746 bp, 52 predicted proteins | sample LL1510_MetaG_FD_177993 | JGI IMG/M metagenome (GOLD analysis project Ga0214923, IMG submission 177993) | Freshwater microbial communities from Lake Lanier, Atlanta, Georgia, United States - LL-1510 | ecosystem: Environmental > Aquatic > Freshwater > Lake | place: USA: Georgia | collected...
AGGATTTGAAATTCAAATTCGACCGCGTAGTGGTTTAGCATTAAAACATGGTGTAACCGTATTAAATACGCCTGGAACTATTGATTCTGATTATCGAGGTGAAATTGGTGTTATTTTAATCAATCATAGCAATATGGTTGTAGAATTTGCACAAGGAGAACGAATAGCACAAATCGTATTGGCTCGAGTAGAACAAATTCAATGGCAATTAACTGATTCATTATCAACAACAAAACGAGGACAACAAGGCTTTGGTTCAACAGGTAAATAACATGATAACAAAACAAGAAAATACACTTTGGGTAGAATCATTTCGACCAGACACATTAGAAGGATACATAGGAAATGAACACATTATTGAAAAAGTTAAAATATTTATTGCAAATGGCGACGTTCCGCATCTATTATTTTATGGATCAGCTGGAACAGGCAAAACAACGTTGGCGAAAATAATTGCAAACAGCGTAGATGCAGATTTAATGTATATCAATGCATCTGATGAAAATTCGGTGGATGCCGTACGAGATAAAATTAAGCGTTATGCATCTACGGTTGGATTTCGTCGTTGGAAAATCATTATTTTAGATGAGGCGGATTATTTGACGCCAAATGCCCAAGCTGCTCTTCGTAACCTAATGGAGACATACAGCAAAACAACACGTTTTATTTTAACATGTAATTATGTTGAAAAAATTATTGATCCAATTCAATCTCGTTGTCAAACATTTGCTATTACGCCACCAAATAAATCAGATGTTGCAAAACGATTGGTTGCAGTATTAAATGAAAAGGGTGTTACGTATGACATCAAAGATATTGCTGCAATTATTAATGCATCATATCCAGATATTCGTCGTGCAATTAATGCAGCACAGGCATCAGTTGTTAATAACACGTTGCAATTAGATAAAGCAAGTGCAATACAAGCAAATTACATGACCGAAATATTGGAGATTCTTAAAATGTCAAAAGATAAAAAAGCATCGTTCACAAAAATTCGGCAAGTAATTGCTGACAGCAAAGTACGAGACTTTACTGGATTGTATACATTTTTATATGATAATTTAGATGATTTTGCACATGGTCATGTTGCCCCATGCATTTTAATCATAGCAGAAGCACAATTCAAAGATGCAAATGTAGTAGACAAAGAAATCAACATTATGGCAATGTTTGTAAATTTATTAGGAGAATTATGAGTAGTTTAAATGTTAATATTGGTCCGCAAGATATGCAACCAATTTCATGCAAAGAATGCAACGGATTGTATTTTCGTCAAGTAATGGCAATCAACAAAGTAAGCAAATTTTTAACTGGTGCAGATAAAGACACAATGGTACCTATTCCCGTATTCAGATGCGATGATTGCGGATACGTTCCAGAAGAATTTCAACCCGTTAAAGTTAAAAAGTAATGTCTGCACCATACCATAAAGATTTAGTTACGATTGTATTTAAAACATCGGACCGAAGCAATGCACGAACAAAAATTAAAACGTTTCGCAACAAATCAATTGATGATATTTTAAGTGCAAAACATGTAACGGGAATACCAGATACGGCTGTTATTTTAGAAGCAGGAATGGGTGAATATTTAGAACAACAATATCGTAAAAAATATAATTTATAATAAATGGCAGAAGAAAAAAAAGCAGCAACAATTTTTGATTTAATCGGTGGGGTAACTGATAAAAAACGAGAATGGAAAAAATGGTCAGAAACTGATCAAAAGAAATTTTCTACATTCATCGTTAACCGTTGGTTGTCAATGCGCATGGAGTTAACGGAATTGATCAATGAATTACAAATGTATACTATTGGACAATTACGTCCACAAGAAACTTATAAATTGTATCATGATCTTTTGCCTACCAATAAAAGTTTTGCAAAATACATCAAAGGCAAATCGGAAGATACGTATGATAAAGAATTGATTGCACAATTTGCAGAACATTATCAAACAAGTTGTTCGGAAGCTGCGGATTATTTAGATTTAATGGATAGAATACAATGTGAAAGAATATTAACCATGTATGGATATAGTGAATCAGACAAAAAACGTATGTTAAAAGGTATCAAATGAGTGTAATAAATACGCAATCACATTAAAACTAAAGATTTAATTGATATTTCTCTTTGAGAACAAGAACATCGATATTTAATATCATATGATTTTATAGATTAATTAATTTTATTAGATCAATGTGGTTTTTTAGAAGATTTCCAATATTTATAAAAATATTGTTTCAATCTATAACTACCACCTTCAATTGTAATATTTCCAGCTGATTTTCCATCATCGGTTGTTTTGAGTATTGTTACGAGCTTGTGATTTTCAGCCGGCGCATTCCATGTTTTCATTGCAGCAACTTGTCCATCAGCCCGAGTTTCAAAATTTTTTGAACAACATGAACCGGCAGTAACTAATCCTATCCAAGCTTTTCCATCTGTACTCTTATTAATTGTTACCTCCCAACTAGTTGTTTTCGTTGTTTTATTAATAGTAGCTGTAACGTTTGTTACATCTGGATTATAACCTGCATCATATACTTTTTTAAGTTCGGCATTAACTTTTGTTAACATTCCGCCAACAACTACTCCGCCTGTAGATTGAAATGCATGACTTTTATCACCATTATCACCTCTAAAACTGCCGTTTACTACAATTGGAAATATCATAGGTTGTATTGATACTACAGATTGAAACCCTTTTCTTTTATCGGGCGTTGTTATTTGTTCAATTAGTTGTTTTAATCGTATCATATTAATAAATATTTAATCAATTGGAGTTTATCAAATAATTTATATAATATTTAAGTCAAACTATTTAGCGTTTTGGTTTTTCGTTTAATGTATATTTATAAAACAATTGATTGACTTGGCAACCTGAAATTTTTCCGTCTTTGTTATATTCATAATCGTGCACAAGCACCATTTTATCAACAGTACCGCGGTTTGCAATTGCTTTTGATTTTTTACATTCACCTATACTTGCATGCCCATGTTGTGTACTAACATTGTTAAAAACCCAAACTCCGCGTCCACCATGTCCTCTACTATATAATCCAACCCATGCATTGCCATCCGTACTTTTATTTATCGTAACAGACCAGTTAACGGTATAATCTGTTCCATTTTTTGTAATCTTTACGTTTATATTAGCAATATCCGGATTATAACCCGCATTATATACTTCAATAAGTTTTGCATTTACTTTATTATTCATCCCACCGACGGGTATACCATGAGTATCATTAAATGCATGCAATCTATCACAATTTCCAGTTGTTGACTGATATGTCCCAGATACTACAATTGGAAATGATAATGTATCTTCGATTATTAGTTGTTTTAATCGTATCATATTAATAAATATTTAATCAATTGGATTTTAACAAATGATTTCATATATTATGATATGAAAGATAGTTACATCAATCCCGTATATAAACTAGCAATACGAGATGCAGAATCTGTTCCTAGAAAAATATCTTATTCACAATGGTCAATGTATGAACGTTGTCCCCTTTCTTGGAAACTTGCATACATTGATGGTTTAGCTCCATTCCAAGCATCAATCGAAACCGTATTTGGTACAGCATTTCATGAAACATTTCAACATTTCTTAACCGTAATGTATACGGAATCTGTTAAAAAAGCAGAATCGTTAAACCTTCGTTCCATATTGCAAAGCAAACTTCGCGATGAATATACTCGATGTGTGCAAGAAATGGGAGGTCAACATTTTTCTAATCCATTGCAATTAGCAGAATATTTAGAAGATGGTGCTGCTATTTTGCAATGGTTTTTGAAACGACGCGCACAATACTTTTCAAGCAAAGATTGGGAATTGGTTGGCATTGAAATTGAATTATGTCACCCTGCGTCAAACAAGAATCCTTCAGTATATTGGTATGGGTTTATTGATGTTGTTATGCTGCATGTTCCTACCAATACGTTTAAATTGTTTGACATTAAAACATCTCGTAATGGATGGAATAAATCAGCCAAATCGGATGCAATGAAAGCTGCACAATTAGTGGCATATAAAAATTATTTTTCAGAACAATTTGGTGTTCCACGAGAAAACATTGATATTGAATTTTTCATTGTTAAACGCAAGATTGTTGAAGAATCAATGTTTCCGCAAAAACGCATTCAAAATCACAAACCGTCTGCAGGTTCAGTAACACAAAAGAAAATACAACGTCAAATTGATGCATTTGTTGATGCATGTTTTGATCAAGCAGGAAATAAAAATGCAAACAGAAACTATGTAGCCGTTGCTGGTAAAGGTGCTACAAATTGCAAATATTGTCCATTCAAAACTGATTATGAACGATGTCCAAAAGATGCTAGGATTCGTGAATAAAATTTATTATAATAAGTTATGATTAAATGGACACATAAACATGTATATGTATATGAATTTACATTAAATAATCATGAATCGTGGCCTGGTACAAAAACATGCACAATGCAATACAGTTTGTGCACAAATATCGATGGTCCTGAACACAAAGAAAATCGAAAATTATTAGAACAAATGCTTCGTTTAGTTTACAAGCATTATCCAAAAGGTGTTAAATTTGTACGAGAAAAAACATGAAACGAATTGCAATTATTGGAAACACAGATTGGCAAAACAAAAGAAAAATACAAGAAACATTGCAATTGGCAAAAAAGAAATTTGGAGATGATGTAGTTGTAGTTGGAGCCGGCGGCAATGAAGGAGCAAATAGTATGGTTAGGAAATATGCATTAGAATTTGGATTGCATTATGAAGAATATAATCCTTCATTTTCAGGACATAACATGTATTCGGCAATGCCCGAATCATATTACGGAAAACCATATCATTTTTCACAACTTCATCATCGCATGAAACTTATTGCAGAACGATGTGATTACATGATGATTTTAAACAATCACACACAATTGGATCCGGTGCTACAAACTGCATGGACTCGCACTAAAAAATTAAATAAACCGGTGGTTATATTAGGCTGAAACATATTTATATAAAAGTTATAAAGGAGTAAATGGAGTTACCAAAGTTAAGAAAAATCGACCCAAACAAACCCAAAAAAAAGAAAATTTTATTGTTAGCAGACGATTTTCGATTGCCATCGGGTATCGGAACAATCAGTCGAGAAATTATTTTTAACACTGTGCATCATTATGATTGGGTGCAATTGGGCGGAGCATTAAAACATCCAGAAGCTGGTCAAGCATTTGATTTGTCTGCACAAGTTGCACAAGAAACAGGCATACCGGATGCTTCAGTTAAAATAATTCCATGGAACGGATATGGTGATCGAAACATCGTCATGGCCATCATAAACAATGAACGCCCCGATGCAATATTTCATTTTACTGATCCTAGATATTGGACATGGTTGTATGCTATTGAACATGAAATTAAAACAACGTATAATATTCCTATTGTATACTATTCAATTTGGGATGATTTGCCGTATCCAATGTGGAATGCTTCATATTACGCAAGTTGTGATTTAATTATGGGCATTAGCAAACAATCTGACAATATTCATCGCGAAGTACTTACACAAAATGGATTTGATATTGTAGATTATGATGCTGATGTTTGTACTGCAAACATAAAATGGAATCAAATTATTACAGGATTTGTACCGCATGGACTAAATCATAACACGTTTAAACCATTATCACAAGATGATGCCATATACAAACAAATGCATGAACATATCAAAATTAAAAATGATGTTGATTTTGTAGTATTTTGGAACAATCGAAACATACGAAGAAAACAACCAGGCGATGTAATATTGGCATTCAAAACATTTGTTGACACGTTGCCAACTGATAAAAAAAATCAAGTTGCACTTTTAATGCACACGCAAATTGTTGATGAAAATGGTACAGATTTGCGTGCAATTTATAAAGCATTGGCTCCGGATTGCAAAATATTATTTTCAGAACAAAAATTATCTCATCAAGAATTAAATGCAATGTATAATGTTGCTGATGTTGTAGTTAATATTGGTAGCAATGAAGGATGGGGACTAAGTTCAACCGAAGCAATGTTAGCAGGAGTACCTATCATTAACAATGTAACTGGTGGATTACAAGATCAATGTGGTTTTGTTGATGAAAATGATGAATGGATACGATTTAACGGAGAATTTTCAACAAATCATACAGGTAAATATAAAAATCATGGTGTTTGGGTAAAACCAGTATTTCCAAGTAATCGATCTTTACAAGGTTCTCCTGCTACGCCATATATTTTTGATGATCGAGTTCGTTTTGAAGATGTTGCAGATGCAATTCGATATTGGTATGACACTCCAGAAACACTTCGTGAATCCATGGGACAGACAGGCAGAGAGTGGTGTTTGAAAAATGGGTTAACTGCTCAACAAATGGGGCAAAAAATGATTTCAATGATTGATTATTTATTTGAATTTAAACCACAAATGCGAGCAAGATATACATTGAATAAAGTTACAACAAAAAAATACGAAAAAACAGGAATAGTATGCGATCAGTTATAATAGCATCTCCGGTAGCTACGCAATCAGGGTATGGCCACCATGCACGTGAGATTATTGCAAATTTTATAGAACAACAAGGAAATGAATGGGACATTAAATTAGTTTCATTGCCATGGGGACATACTCCATTTACTTATCCAATTCCATTAGATTGGAATCAACGCATTATTCCATTACCATTAACATCACAGCCAGATGTTTGGGTGCAAATAACGGTACCTAATGAATTTCAAGCAGTTGGTAAATACAACATTGGAGTAACTGCAGGAACTGAAGGAGATATATGTCCAGAAGCATGGATTGATAATTTAAATGCAATGCAATTGGTTATTGTTCCAAGTGAATTTACCAAACAGGTATTTGTTAATACATCACAAAAACACAATAAACCAATAACAACTCGCATTGAAGTAATTCCTGAATATTTTGATGATCAAATTTACAACAATAAAGTAAATGGTCAATTGACAATATTGGATCAAATTCCAGAATCATTTGCATTTTTATCAGTAGGACATTGGTTGCAAGGACAAGCTGGAGAAGACCGAAAAAATATCAGTGGCGTAGTTCATTGTTTTTTTAATACATATAAAAATCAAAAAGATGCACCCGCACTTGTACTTAAAACAAGTGGTGCTACATATTCCGTAATGGATCGCATGGAAATTGAATCAAAAATAAATCAAATACGAGATATGTTTGATACTGAAAAACTTCCAAATATATATTTGTTGCATGGCGATTTAACGGATGAAGAAATGAATCTTCTTTATAATCATCCAAAAGTTAAAGCCATGTTGTCATTTACAAAAGCAGAAGGCTTCGGCCGACCATTGCTAGAATTTTCAACTACCGGTAAACCAATTATTGCTCCGCATTATTCGGGTCAAGCAGATTTCTTGAAAAAAGATTTTATTTGTGCATTACCGGGTGGATTAACAGAAATTCACCCATCGGCTCGCAATGAATTTTTAATAAAAGAAGCTAAATGGTTTACTCCTGATTATACATACGCTGGTAAAATGCTGAAAGAAATGCAAAAGAATTATAAAAAGTGGCAAGAATTAGCAAAACGTCAACGTTATTTTGTAAATTCAACATTTACTAAAACTGCAGTAGCATCAATATATGAAAACATATTAAATTTAGTAAATGAAAATTTACAAGCAATTCCAAAACCAGTTGAATTGAAATTGCCATCATTAAAAAAAATTGAAGCATGAAAATAAGTTATGCTATTACGGTTTGCAATGAGTTTATAGAAATTCAGCGACTGTTAAATTTTTTATTGAAACATAAACGGCAACAAGATGAAATTGTAGTACTAATGGATACTACAAAAGCCGATTCTAAATTGATATCAACGTTACGACTTTTTGAAAGTCATAACATGGATCATATGGTAGTTTGGCCTGCAGAGTTTCAAGGACATTTTGCCGATTGGAAAAACAAATTAACTAGTTTTTGCAAAGGCGATTACATTTTTCAAATTGATGCGGATGAAATTCTGAATGAAAATTTAATTGATATTTTACCTGCAATGCTAAAAGAAAACAATGAGATTGATGTTTTTTTAGTACCGCGCATAAACACGGTAGAAGGTTTAACGGCTGAGCATGTTGCTAAATGGCGATGGAATGTGAACGCCGAAGGTTGGGTTAATTGGCCTGATTATCAATGGCGCATATGGAAAAACAAACCAGAAATTATGTGGATAAACAAAGTGCACGAACGTTTGGACGGTTTCAAAACTTACACAACAATGCCAGATGCAAAACAGTTTGCACTCTATCACCCCAAAACAATTGAACGACAAGAAAAACAAAACGCTTATTACGATACGTTATGAAAAAACAAGAAACATATGTAGATTTAGAACGAAGTGCATTACAGCAAAAAATTCAAAATGATATCATACGTGATATAAAACAATTAATTAAACAATACCCAAATGATAAAGAATTGGGTGCTGCTATACGAGCATATTTTATTGAAAGTAAATAATGATAACACATTGTATTTCTACATATAACAATCTTCCGTATTTAATACTAGCAATTCAGTCGGTAAGAAAAAATAGTTATTTTAAAGATGCGCCATTCATAATACATGCAGAAAATTGTACAGATGGTACTAATGAATGGTTGCTTGAAAATCGTGATAAATACAATCTAACTCTATTAATTGAACCAAACAACGAAACGGTACGGGGTATTGGCGGCGGAATGAATATATGCGCAGACCATGTTGAGACGGAATATATTAATTTTTTACATTCAGATTTTTATGTTGCAAAAAATTGGGATATTGAACTTTTAAAAGTTCATGAACAATATCCAGCAGAAAAGCTTTGGGTCAATTCTTTTAGGATTGAACCTAATATGTTTAATTCTCCAACTAGATATGGAACGCATTTAGTAGAATTAGATATGTTCGGCGCATATCATCACGATTTTCAAATTGAACAGTTTGAACAATGGGCTATAGAATTTTCCAATCAAAACAAAGAATATCAAATTCCTAAGGGGGAGGGCGTTTCTGGATTAGTTAAAAAATTAGTATGGGACGAAATAGGCGGAAATGATGCATTATTTGCTCCTACATCTTGGGATGATCATGATTTGTTTTTACGCATGTTACAAAATGATGTGCGATTCATATTACCCGCGTCATCAATTGTTTGGCATTTTGGTGCTCGTGGGTCACATCGTTTAGAAGAAAATAACGGACAATCTTCAGAACGTCAAAGAAAAGCTGAGGCTGAGAATTTTAGAAAATGGTTTTCAAAATGGGGACGTATGCCGCAATTTGACGAATATGGAATGATTAAAAAGTTTTGATATGAAAGTGCTAATCGTAGCTACAGATATGCGTAGTTTCTTAGATTTAAAAAATGTTGTTATTGAATTAAGAAATCAACAAATAGATTATTTCTTTTTATACAGTCAACATCCAATTAGACAGTTTCCATCACATAACTTAAATGCATTTTCATATGATACCAATGTTAAAATAGAAACTGCTGCATATGATTCAAAAACATTAGGCATATCTTTACCATTTGTGCCAGATTTATTATTGATAACTAACGAAAACTGGGAACCGGAAAAACATATACTATGGGAGTTTAAACAAGTTGGTTCGATTATTGCATGCGTTGAAAATACAACTTGGTTAGTTGGGACAATTAAATCTAGATTGGAAATGTTATCTAGAATGAGTTTTCCTACAAATTGCATTGATATCTTTTTTGAAAATTCCAATTGGAGTTTAGAAACAAAGAAATTATGCGGATGGCATAATTTTAAATCAGTTGTTGTTGGCAATCCGAAATATGATAATCTGCAAATACAATCTACTGCAAATGATGGCATTTTGATTTTCGGAACCATGGAAAAGGAATCTAAAATACGAATCCATGATATCTTACGGCGTTTAAATAAATTTGATCAAAAAATATATTATAGACCGCATCCGGGAGAATCCATTGATAACTTTGAATATAATAATATTGAATTGATTACGGATTCGTTGGAAGTTCCGCAAATTGCAGCAAATACTAAAGTTCATTTATCTAATATCAGTATATCTGCATATTATTCTACAATTTATAATAAACAATACATTTCAATTGATGAATTTATTGGTCGCAATGATGATTTAGAATTAGATTTTTTTAAAAGATCTGAATATGACTTTTGGGCACCAATTATCAAAGTTAATTCTTGGAATGATTTTGTTTCAAAGATAGGAACCGATCGAATTGATATTTTACAACAACGATATGCAGATTTAAAACAATGTGTTGTACAATATCATAATGATTTGGATATTAATAACATTAAACACAATGTGTTAGATTCAAAATTATTTAATGAATATTCAGATAGTGATGCATCAATGCGCATAGTAAATTACATAAAAAATATATGAATATATACGTAGATATAGACGAAACAATTTGTAATTATCAAGGAGAACGCAGATACGATTTAGCAGTTCCTATCTTGGAAAATATTGAAAAAATCAATATATTATATGAAGAAGGACATGAAATTACATATTGGACTGCGCGCGGTTCGGTTACAGGAATAGATTGGTTTGATATAACTAAAACGCAATTAGACATTTGGGGATGTAAATATCATAAACTTATTACAGGTCAAAAACCTGCATATGATTTATTAATATGTGATAAAACGAAAAGGATAGAAGAAATATGAAACAAACTTATATTATTGCTGAAATTGGAATCAATCATAATGGTGATTTAAATATAGCAAAACGATTGATTGACATTGCAGCATTATCTGGGTGTGATGCAGTTAAATTCCAAAAACGAAATCCAGATGTATGTGTTCCAGAACATCAAAAAAATGTTATGCGCGATACGCCATGGGGAACTATGACATACTTAGAATACAAATATCGAGTTGAATTTGAAAAAGAAGAATATGATGAAATTGATCGATATTGTATAGAAAAAGGAATTAAGTGGTCAGCATCGCCATGGGATATGGATTCATTGGAATTTTTAATGCAATATAATCTTCCATTTATAAAATTACCATCAGCAATGTTAACTAATAATGAATTAGTAGAAGCATGTGCTAAATCTGGTAAAAAATTAATATTATCTACGGGAATGAGTACGGAAGAAGAAATTGATGTAGCTGTTGCATTGATCTATAAACATACAGAAAATTTTGCGATATTGCATTGTAATTCAACGTATCCTGCACCAATTGCAGAATTGAACCTAAGTACCATCGCAACACTTAAAAATAAGTATAAGTGCGAAGTAGGATATTCTGGACATGAATTTAGAATTGGTACAACGGTTGCTGCAGTTTATTTGGGAGCTACAATATTGGAACGACATATTACATTAGATAGAACAATGTGGGGTACGGATCATTTATCATCAGTAGAACCACAAGGTTTAATTAAATTAGTAAAAGGTGTACGCGAATTAGAAGAAGCATTTGGCGACGGCATAATACGAGTAACGGAATCAGAGAAACCAATTAGAACTAAATTACGAGGATAAATGAATTTCGATAATAAAACTATATTAATAACCGGAGGTACTGGGTCATTAGGAAAATCACTAATTAAACGTTTAAAACAATTTAATTGTAGATTAATTGTATATAGTAGAGATGAAGGAAAACAAGCGTTAGAATTTGGACAAGATGATACAATTATCAAGATTATCGGAGATATAAGAGATTTCGATAAATTAAATGTAACATTGCGTAAACATAAACCGGATTATATTATACATACAGCAGCTTTAAAGCGTATTGATGATATGGAATTTCATCCAGATGAATGTGTAAAAACAAACATCAACGGATCGGAAAATGTAGCACGTGCAGCATTGGAAAATGGAGTTAAAAAATGTATTTTAGTGTCTACAGATAAAGCGTGTCAGCCAGTTAATGTATATGGGTCTAGTAAATTTATTGCAGAACGCATATTTACTAATTATGATTACAATTCGTCATCGACTATATTTGCATCAGTTCGATATGGAAATGTAATTGCATCGCGAGGTTCATTTATTCCACTTTGGATGGATATGATACAACGAGATCAAATACTTCGAGTTACGTCAGAATCAATGACTAGATTTTTATTTACATTGAATGATGCCGTAGATACCGTTTTGGGTGCGTTAGAACATGCCGTTGGCGGAGAGGTATTCGTACCCCAGATTAATTCATATACATTGCCTACGTGCATCGATGCATTGGGACAAATGCTAAACAAACAACCAGTTACGGAATTGATGGGACTTCGTCCCGGAGAAAAATTGCATGAAGATATGCTAGCAATTACCGAATTGCCATTTACGTATCAAGTTCCTGGAATTAATTTATTACAAATACGTCCACAATATACTAACAAACAACATCAAGATTTTGCAAAGTATGTTGGCCCCGAATTTAATTCTGCACTATGGGTTAAGGAAGATATTGATGAATTAGTCAAATTAATAAACAACGGGTTATCTTGTTAAGGAATATATGAAAGTAACGCATTTAAATGGTGCATGCGAAATCATTGAATCATATGGTGTTAAAATTTTAACAGACCCATGGTTAGTTGATGGAGAATATTATGGATCCTGGTATATGTATCCGCCATTAACAAATTTTGATTTTGATTCATTAAATGATGTTGATTATATTTACATCTCACATATTCATCCAGATCATTTAAGCAAATTAACATTAGAAAAATTAAATACTAACATTCCGGTATTAATTCATAAATTTCCTACACCGTTTCTTAAATCAAACATCGAACGATTAGGATTTACTGTTATTGAACTAGAATCAAATGTTCGAACTCATTTAAAAAATGATGTTTATATTAATATCATTCCAACTGGATATTGTAATCCGGTTCATTGTTCAAAAATTTTTGGTTGTAGTAAAATAGAAACTAATTTTGCATCTACAATTGTAGATACATTATGTGTTATTGACGATAACGAATATGTGTTATTAAATGTTAATGATTGTCCATATCCTGTTGCCAAATTTGCAATTGATAATATATTAAAATCATATAATAAAATTGATTTTTTAATTACAGGATATACAGGAGCAAGTGCATATCCGCAATGTTTTTCTAATTATTCTAATGAAGAAAAATTATTAAAAGTGGCGCAACAAAAACAATATTATTTCGATTCTGGATTGAGTTTTATAACACATTGTAACCCAGAACATTTTATGTTACATGCTGGCACTTATATATTAGCTGGGCCGTTAGTGGAATTAGAACCATATCGTGCAATAAATGACATAAAAGATACTAATGATGCATATAACGCATTACAAACAACATCTAACGGGATATTATTGAATTCATATGAATCTTTTGATTTAGTAACCAAACAACAATCAAATCCATATATACATTTTACGGAACAAAACAGAACTTCATATATCAATGATATTTTAATACATAAAACATATTCATTCGAAGATGATGTACCTACCGATGTATATGAATTAACAAAATTATGTATTGATTCTTATAAACGATTTGAAAATAAGCGAAAAGAATTAAATTTACATAATGATACTATAATCTATATTGAATTAGACAATGTAAACTTTGCAAAAATATCATTTAATGGAAATGGAATTGAATTTGTAAAATCTATAGATAAAACAACCCCGTACTTATTATTATCAGTACCGACAAAATTATTAAAACGTATATTATTAGGACCTAAATATGCACATTGGAATAATGCAGAAATTGGCAGTTTCATAACATATTATAGATCTCCAGATGTATACAATCGAGAAATTTATTATTGTTTAAATTATTTTCATATATGAAACAACTACAAGACATATGTATATTAGTCCAAGCAAGAATGGGCTCACAACGAGTACCAGGCAAAATGCTTCGTTCTTTTGCTGATACAACATTAATGGATATTTTATTTGAAAAATTATCTAAGTCAACAATTATTCCCAAATCAAACGTTTATTTTTCAGCATATGAAGATGAATTAAAAGAAGTAGGTAAAAAACATGGTATTAATATATTCCATCGTTCAAAAGATTCGGCATTTGCTGAAACTGATATGAAATTGATTTATGAGTGGCACGATAAACTTCCATTTAAATATGTTGTATTGATTAGTGCATGTAATCCATTGTTAACGATTGAAACAATTGATGCATTTATTAAATCATTTGTTGAATCAGATAAAGAAGGTGCATTTGCTGTTTTTGAAAAGAAAACATATTATTGGGATAAACATGGAAATGCTATTACTGATTGGGCTGGTGCCAATATCATGAATACCAAATTTGTTGAACCAATCTATGAAGCAGCACATTGTTTATATGCTAGTAGATTAGATATTATCAAAGATGGATGTTGGATGGATACAAACACTCCACCTTGTCCAGAATTATATACAATGAATGAATTTGAAGCATTTGATATTGATTATGAATGGCAATTTCAATTAGGCGAATATTTATATAAAAGGTTATGATAAAATTTTTAGATACAAAATCTAACACGTTATCCGAAGATATTTTTCAAAAAAAATTTACAGGAAAACGAATATTAGTTATAGGATCAGGCCCATCGGTACAATTTGTAAACTGGAAAAATATTGATGTAGATCATATAGTTACTACTACATTTTTTTATTTAAATGACACGATTAGAAATTTAACAAACATTACTCATATAACGTTATCAGAAATTGTAGATTTTGATGATTATCGATTACATGAATTTTTTGAAAATAATCCAGAATGTACAATTGCATTAGAACCAAAATTCGGCCGTCCTTTCTATACTACAGATACATATAAAAAATTCGAAGAAAGATATCGAGAACGTTTAATATATTATAATACTAAAATTGACAAACAAGAAGGAGCTGGTGGTAGATTAGCATTTTTTGTAATGTCATTTGCACCAGCAGAATTGTATTATGTAGGTATAGACGGCCATGCCCCGGTGCGAGAAAAATCTCCAAACAATTCTTTTCGTACAAATTTAATCGATGGTGATAATGGATTACATTCATATGAAAAATTCGTAGATTCACATTACACGATGGCAACTGCATTATATGAACAAACATTACAAAATGGTTGTAAATTATATAACTTAGGTGAAGGATTTGAATTCAATTGTTCTACGCCTTATAGTTTAAAATATTATCCATTACCACCTGATATTAAAAAGAAGATTACATTATGAATAACATTGAATGGTTTAGTTGGCCAGATCCCAGGGCAGTAACAAAAGGCGCAGTTGATAGTAGTATAAAAAATTTAACAATGTACAGTGATGCGTATCAAAAACGTAAACAACAGTATCCCGATTACACCCCATCTCAAGAAGCTATTGATATAGCTACGCAGATTGAAAAGCATGGACATTATAAAATAGAAAATTTTTTAAATATCGATCAAATTGATGCAATTAATAAACGAGTTGATGAAATTTTAGAAAATGCAAATCATCCATATAATCAAAATAAAATTTCAGAAAACGAAGCACGGCATACTAAACCATTTATTCAATGTTTGCAACCATTAGTTTCTGCTACAGAAATTCATCCATTTGTATTTAATGATTTGATAATAGATATTGCGGGAGCATATATGGATTGTTATCCTGCATTTGGCACTTGCAATTTGCGTAGGTCATATGTTAATGATTTACCTGAAACGGGAACACAAACATATCATGTAGATCCTAACTCTCCTAGATTTTTAAAATTTTTTATTTATCTAAATGATGTTGATGAAGATGGGGGTCCGTTTTGTTATATTGAAGGAACGCATCAAAGAAAATTTTGGTTGAATGGACAAAGCTTTAATCAAATGTATAATTGGCCAACTGATATAATAAATCAAATACATGAAGGACAACATGAAGTAAAATACCTTACTGCTAAAAAAGGTGACTTACTCATAGCTGACACAAATGGTTGGCATCGTGGAACTAAACCATTTTCGCAAAACAGAACAATGTTAACATTAGATTACGTGTGCCACGTAGAAGAATGGCGAGATAGTAGATTTGATTTTAAACAATCAGATTTTGATAAATTAGATGATAAATACAAACCACTTTGTGATTTTTTAAAATTAATTTAATAGGATATATACATGAAAACAAATAAAAAAATTTATGACGAACTAGGAGAAGGAAAACATTTTTTATTAACTGATTATACAGAAAATTATGAATTATACGTAGAAAATCAAAAAATATTAAATGCTAGAAAATTTAATTCTACTTGTAACGATCATGATCAAATTTTTTCTTTAATTAAAAATGAAGTATTAATGCGAAATCCAAATCCAACATTTGGATTATGTCATGGTGTACGATCTGGATTAGAAAATAAAACATTGGGCGAAAAGCTTAATTGCAAAGTTATTGGTACTGAAATTGGAGATAAATTCGGCTATCCAGATATTACAATTCAATGGGATATGCACGATATTAAAGAAGAATGGATTGGTGCGTGTGACGTGATATATTCTAATTCATTTGATCACACTTATGATCCAATACATTGTTTAAATCAATGGGCTAAAACATTAAAGCCTACGGGAATTATTGTATTACAACATGGTTATCGAGGCGGACATTATATACCAGAATTAGTTCCTAATAAAAAATATTCTCCAGGAGATCCATTTAATGCTCCTATATCAGTTTATCATGAAATTTGTGATAAATATACGCCATTACGGATAACAGCTGTTAAAAATTGGTATGGAAATGATGCCGAATTACATTTAATTATAGAATTAAAAAAATAATATGGATAAAATAACATTTTGTATACCTAGTAAATCTAATTTACGTTATCTTAAAACATGTATCCCATCTATTCGAGAAAATGCATCGCGCGATGACCATGATATTTTTATATTTGTCGATTTAGATGAAGATGGTACGATTGATTGGTTAGAACAGGTAAAGGATGAATATAATTTAAAGTATTTTGTTAATCCAATGTTAGGCAAAAAACTGTTTGGAATTGGCAAAGCATATGATTATTGTATTGAACAATCTACTACGGACATATTCATGATATTTCATGCTGATATGATGTTGGGTAAAGATGCCGATTTAAAAGCATTTGAACACCTTAAACCTCAGACTGTAGTTTGTTCAACTCGAATAGAACCTCCTATTCATCCTAATGGCGGAGAAAAAATTCTAATAGATTTCGGAATGTGGCCAGAAGAATTTAAACGAGACGAATTCAATCAATATGTAAAACAACATTTAGATGACAACAACATTACGCATGGTATATTTGCACCATGGATGATGTATAAAACAGATTTCCTAATATTAGGTGGTCATGACCCAATATTACATTCTTGCAGAGAAGATTCTGACGTATTTAATCGAATGAAATTAGCTGGATATGAATTTATTCAGCCGTGGAATTCGTTGGTTTATCATTTAACCGGCCGCGGAGCGGGTAGTTTCGATGGAGATGCAGAACGTCATGCAAAATGGAAAGCAGATATGGATCGTTCAACAAAAGAATTTATTCGTAAATGGGGTTCAAATATACGACATAGTTCATTGATGGAACCAATTGTTCTTCCAAAATATAACATAGCATTTATACTTAAAAATTGTAACATGCAACTTATAGAACTTTTAGAACCATGGTGTGATAAAACATATATTGATGGGGAAGTAGATCACGTTACTAATTCAATATTGAATCATGTATCGGAATTTAAAGAAAAACAACAGGTAAACACATCATATGACTTAAACAAACGGGTATTGAATTTACATCTAAATAATCCGCTTTCTGAAAATAATATTGTTGTAGAAATCGATGGTAAACAATTTACTCAACAAGATTTTGATGTTATACAAAATTTATCGGCAATTATACAAGACTCTGGAGAACTTGGTACATTTATGTTGGGTAACTTAAAAATTACAATTGTTTCTATGCAAACGTATGAAAAAGATTTAATTAAAATAAATTGATAACATATTTATCTATGAAACAATTGTTATCAAACATAAGGAATACATTGAAGAAAACCAAAACATTTTTTCAACGCATGTTATCAGATGCTCGTTCAGGTGATATTTCATCTAAACGCGTGATTGGTTTTGTTGGATTTGTCTCTTTGCTTATCATAATGTTTGTTAACGCACTTTATTCAAAATCCATTGCACCTACAGAATATTTAGTTGATGCAATTAAGTATATTGTTATTGCTGCCATGTTTGGGACCGTAGCGGATAAATTTTCAAATCATGCAAAAAAACAAGATGACGAACCAACTGTATGAAAAAGGTATGAGTAGAATGAAAACAGGAATATTAATGTCTGTAGCAACAACAGTATCATTTCTTTGCACGTATATGTTCAATTTAACTATGGCTAATGCTGAACAATATTTAGCAATAATAGCAACCGTAGGATTAGATGGGCTGTTTGGCATCATAGCCGGAACGCGCCGAGAAGGATTTAAAACATTTAAAGCAATTAAAGTTTTAATTACTGCCATCGTTTGGATTGTATTTTTAACGGCACTATTAGTTATAGAACGAGGATTTCCAGGAACATCTTGGTTAAGTGAAACCATTATTTTTCCATTCATATTTTTTCAAATTGTTAGTGCATTGAAAAATGCATCGATGGCAGGATTTATTGAAGGTAAATTACTAGTAGAAATTTTAAATAAAATTGACCTACATAAAGGTACAAGAAAAAATTAATAAAAAAGGATTAAGTTATGAGTTTAGACGTATCAAAAATTAAACAAGTTCCATTACCAGAAACGCAATATATTAAAGAAGAAACAGAAAAACATCAAATCGTATTGCACCATACGGCTGGAAATTCATCTGCTCCAGGAACAATCAAAATGTGGGCTAATGATGATAGAGGACGAATTGCAACTTGCGTTGTTATTTCTGGAAAAGGTCAATCAAAAGATACATATGATGGAGAAATTTGTCAAGCATTTTCATCTAAACATTGGGCATATCATTTAGGAATCAAAACAGAAGTATTTAAATCAAAAGGATTGCCACAAATTGCAATTGATAAACATGCAATTGGTATTGAAATTTGTAGTTGGGGGCCATTGGAAAAACGTGGTGATAAATTTTATAACTATGTAGATCGAGAAATGCCTGCAGATCAAGTAACTAAATTAGAAACTCCTTATAAAGGACATACATATTATCATCGTTACACAGATGCACAGATTGAATCAGTAAAAAATCTTTTATTGTATTGGCGAGATATACATGGTATCAATTTAACATATCACGAAGATGATATGTGGACAGTATCAACTCGTGCATTGAAAGGTGAAAATGGATTGTATACTCACAATTCATATCGCAAAGATAAAACGGATATTCATCCATGTCCTCGCATGATTGCAATGCTAAAATCATTGTGATACTCATACGCATTGTTTTGTAATCATCAATATTTATATGAAATGCTGAACGAATACGAAACACAACATCAACTTAATACAAAACTTTGGACGGCAGATCAACGGCTGCCCAATAAAATTCGCAATGGATTTTTAAAAATTGCTACAAAATTTCATGATTTTTTAGAAATTGATGCACCCGTTTTAGATGTTATTTTGATTGGAAGCAATGCAAACTATAATTGGACGGAACATAGTGATATAGATTTGCATGTTGTAATAAATTATTTGCATGTTGGCAGCAATTTATATTTAGTTGAAAAATATCTACAAGCCAAAAAAAGTGTTTGGAATTCAAAATATCCGTTAACATTTAAAGGCATAAACATTGAATTGTATGCACAAGACGTAAATGAAAATTTGCATGCTTCGGTTGGCGTATTTTCTGTAATGAAAAATAAATGGATACGCAAACCTTCGGCTGATTTAATTTCAATTGATGATGATTTAATCCAACAAAAGGCTGCTCCATATGAATATGAAATTGAAAAAATTTCTGCAACCGATCCTGAAGCAGAAACAAAAATCAAACGATTGCTAATTAAACTTAGAAATTTGCGACAAGCTGGTCTTGATGCGGCAGGTGAATATTCCTTAGAAAACTTAGCATTTAAATATCTTCGAAATAAGGGATTACTTGATCGATTAAAAGACATGTTAAAACAAATAACAATGAATAACATGATAATAGATGAAACCGCTGCGGATTCTTTAGCACAACATGTTAACAAACAAAAAACACTTACTGAAACGGATTGGAATATGTTGATGAAAAAAATGAATGCAGTTGAAGATTCTCAAGGACAATGGTCACACCCGGGCCGATGCACCATGATACCAGGCAATTCCATAACAATGCGCAATGTACCATTCAAAGTATTAGGAATTGATGATACAGGTCATATGCAATTGATGCATCCGGAACAAGAATATACATATCCAGGCAAACGCGTATTTGAAATTCCACATACTGCGCAGTGGCAAACGTTTATGATACAATTATTAAATAAAATACAAAATGGGAGCAAATATGCAAAGTAAAGGATTGGGTGATGACATTAAACGCATCACTAGTGCAACTGGTTTAGATAAATTAGCAAAACGCATTGCACAACTTTTAGATGAAGATTGTGGTTGTGATGAACGTCAAGAATGGCTCAATGAAAAAACAAAAAATTGGTCAAGATATAAAAAGAAAAACAAGGACATAAATGGCAACAATAAGTAAAATCGGAATTACTGTAGGAGGAACAATACAGCCGACACATGTAACAAATATTATTGATGCATTGGATGGGACTAGTAATGATGATATCACAATTAAAGGTACAATAGCTACAGGCCTGGGTACATCGGCAGCTGCAGTTAATTCCCATGCAGAAGGACTTGCTGCTTCTGCTTTGGGACCACATTCACACGCAGAAGGACGTAGTACAACTGCTAATGGCATAGGATCTCATGCAGAAGGAGATGCTACAACTGCAACGGGAGGGTTTTCCCATGCAGAAGGAGATACTACAACTGCAACGGGAGATTATTCCCATGCAGAAGGTACTTATACGCAATCTACTGGTTATGCATCTCATGCAGAAGGAAATGCTACAATTGCAACGGGAGATTGTTCCCATGCAGAAGGAAATAATGCGATCGCATTAGGATTTGGTTCTCATGCAGAAGGAAATAATACAATAGCATCTGGATCATATCAACATGTTCAAGGTCAATTTAATACCCATGGAGATACAAAATCATTAATGATTGTTGGAAATGGTTTAGATAATTTATTACGTAAAGATGCATTTAAAGTAACAATGTCTGGATCAATTGTATTACCAACTACACAATCTGCAGCGCCAACTTGGACAGGCACCGATGGTGAAATGATATTTGCAACGATATCGGGAGATCATAGATTTTATGTATGGATGTCGGGGGCATGGAGAAGTGGTTCTCTTGCATAGATATATTTATATAAAAAAAGGAAAACAATGAAATTAACACGAGAACAAGTACTTGGTATTATTCGTCACACTTTAACATTTGTAGGTGGTATACTAGTAACTAAAGGATTGATTGACGAAACGGCTGTAACAGAAATTATCGGCGGCGTTGTTACATTAACCGGAACCATATGGTCTGTTATTGCAAAGGCTTAACATGAAACGACTTAACGAATGTGGTTGTGGCTGCGGCGGCGCTAAAGATTCGTGTGCTGACAACAACAATCATTACATGTTTTTTGGTAATTTGAAAACTATCAAAAAATATGTAGATGCCATGTTGCAAATGGATCCTGCACATGTACAAAAAATATTGAACAATGGGCATGATTGGGCTGCAGATCACATTGCAACCTCAAAAGATGATATCCAAGAAGTTGGAGATTTCTTGATGAATGAAATGCAAGATACTGCATCACAACCAGGATTTTCAGGAGATACATCACAACCACAATTCGTTCCGGTTGGATTTAAAAATCAACTCAAACAAGCAATGCATGAAACAATACGCAAAGTTGAAGATGGTTGGGCAGTTTATCCTAAAAAAGGCGGAAAGCGTTTAGGCACGCATAAAACACGTAAGGCAGCACTTAAACAATTAGCTGCAATTGAAATATCAAAACATAGAAAATAAGTTATATGGCATATTTAAATGCTAATATACCGACAATTACATGTTTCATACGAAATGAATTCATGTTTAATCACGAACAAGGCCATGGCGATTTTACTGCAGCCGATGTACATTCGGTAGCATCTATACAAAAACGAACCCCGCTATTTGAAGCATTCTTAGAAAATGGTGTCAATTGGACTAGAAGACCAATACACGCATTTTGTTGGAAGAAGGATGCAGAAACATTGCCATTAACTGAACATGTATATTGGGATTGTTTTTCGCATTACATAGATGTACAGATAAGAGAACGTATGTCCGGTTTACGTGCAGATTTAATTTCAATCACCGGAGTTAAACGAAAAGGCACGTACATGTTTACTTTAGATTGGGCACATGAAAATCGTAACATGTTAGATACAAACTTTTCAGAAACACCGGAGCACAAATGTGGTCATGTATTCAAAATGGATAATGGCAATTATTTTATTTATCCTAATAACAGAATCATATGGATGGATAATGCTTGGACGTTTAATCGCATTGATAAAAATCCTGGATATAAAATTGATATGACAGTATACAGTGTTGAAGGCCGAGGTGGATTTGAAACGGATTATTCTTATATAACCGAATTCAAACAAGATAAACAACCAAAGTAATATTTATTAATATGAAACTACGTAATTTACTTTTTGAAGCAAAAGAAGAAAAGAAAGAAACTTTTGAAACATTTGCTGATACGCGAGAAGCTGGTGCAGAAAAAATTGCCGATACGGCTCACAAGAAAGGCGGATTAGCTTTACTTACTTGGCATCATTTTAAAGTTAAATTACCATATTACAAACGAGCCGCTGCTGGCCGATTTGATTTAGATAAAGCAAAACGAGAATTTGATGCTACATATAAACGCATATCCACTTCAATGACACAAATTGAATTTCAACGAGAGGTTGGTCGGTTAGAAGTTTTAGGTGAATTGATTATTCGAGAAGAACAAGGAAAGCGATGATACGATTAGTTGATTTGTTATCAGAAGATCTTCGCCGTTGGGTGAAAGAAAAATGGACAGATCAACATGGACGACCTTGTGGTAATGCCGAAACCAAAGGAGTTAAAAAGTGTCGACCTTCTCGACGAGTATCAAAAGACACACCTAAAACATGGAGTTCATTTGATAAAAAAGAAAAGAAAAAATTGGTTGCACAAAAGCGACGAGTTGGTATGGGTAAACGTACTCCTAAGGCAGAAGGTGCAATTGAAGAAAAAAAGACAGCAAAACGAGATGCATGCTACTACAAAGTAAAAGCTCGATATACTCGCGATGGGGGAACATGGCCATCTGCTTACGGATCATTAGCACTTGCTGCATGCAGAAAAAAAGGTGCAAAGAATTGGGGTAAGAAATCATGATATCATTAAAATTATTACTCGAGCAATTGAAAGACAACTGGGGACGTCCAGAAACATCCATGTGGTACGGATTCAACCCGGATACGAAACGATATGAAGCAGGACCTAATAAAGGTAAAACTGCAAAACAAGTTAGAAAACAAATGACGGCAAAAGCAGAAGCTTTGGCTTACCAACCAAAAACGAGTAAAGCCACACCATGGCCAATCCAAGTAAATTATTATGCTCCTAAAGATACAACGTTTTTTACAGGTCATATCGCATGTAGGTCCGTTTTAGAACCTCAATATCAGGTAAATGCATGGCCATTACAGCTGAATTTTATTGATATATTACTCGGCGGAAAAAAAACTAAAAACTTTTGGAATAAACCAATGACAGGTAAAAACCTTCCTGACAAACCAAGCAACGCACAAATAATTTATATTTATCTGACAAATCGAGAGTATGATACATTCAAAAAAATAACACCGGCTTTAAATTTAAAACTTAGGGAAAAAACAGATAAATTGGCACAGTCAGTTAAAAGTTCCAAACAAGCAATACAACATTACAATATTTTGACACAAAATTGTGCTGATGGTGTTGAACTGGCGTTAGGTTCTAAAGTTGAAAAATGGACCACTACTAAAAAAATTATAGCTGGTGGACTTTATTTATTTAGTCCAATTTTATCACTTGCAGGCGCAGCCTTTAATGAATTTTTTGATCCAACATTTCCTCATGATGCATTCATGAATTTAAAAAAGGTTTACAAAGGTAGAATAACATATGCTATTAAGTAATATAAAACAACTAATTAAACTATGCAGCTTGTAGAAAAAAAAGTGCAAAAAATTGGGGTAAGAAATAATATACATTGTATATTTTGAATTTTATATATTTTTAATTATATTAAGTTATGAATCAGAATTTCATAGAACAATTGTTTATCGATTCCATTAACATCATGGCAACTGGTGAATGGGAATGGCCAAACACGTGGGACAAACAACGACGTTTGCGATTTTTAAATGAATCATTACATTATGCCACAGAACGAGAATTATATGAACAATGTGCAATTATCCGCGATGTCAAAGAAGCAGTCAACGAAATCTAAACGAGGCAAGTATCAAGTTACGTTGCACAATGACAATCACAATACGTTTGATCACGTTGTTTATTGTTTGGTTGACGCGTGCGGACACAATGAAATGCAAGCTCATCAGTGTGCGTTGATTGTGCACAATGCCGGGCGATGTGTTGTATTTATTGATTGTTATGAAGATTGTGAATCAGTTCATGAATATTTTTTGAAAAACAAATTAAAATCAACATTGGAAAAACATGTTAAGAAAAATTCATAACGCCATACTTCGTTTTCGCATTGCAATACTTCATGCTACATATCATCGCAACATGCGACGCATGGAATTGGCACGTAAAAAATTAGATGTCGTAGCATTTAAAACATATGCATACCGTGCAGAAGATGCATGGCGCAAATTAGTTATATTATCTGAAAAAACAAAACAATCAAATGGGTAAAAAATCAGCACACACCGGAATGTCCCCCAAGGACCGATCAGCAATGATCATGGATAAATTTATTTCCAAAAACATGAAACGAGAAGCACAACAACCGTTTCAAACAGGTATACGAAAAGATCCAAACGTTCCAATTCATATGTGGCCGTTGCAAGATCAAATTACTTATTGGGAGAATCGTACAGATGCAGATCGATTTGTAGATAAGTATCCAATATATTCATTTTGGATTACAGAAGTAAGAAAATTGTCCAAAGTTCATCCTACATTCTTTGATGCAAAAATTAACAAATTGCAAGATTTAGTTACGGAAATGTATGATAACAAAACGTTTCCGCGAGATGCAGTTAATATTCTGCAGAAACATGGAGTATATTGATGCAAGAAAAGCAATACAAATACGTTTACGGCATTGGTAAAACTGCATTGGATATTCCAGAAAGCGAAATACGCTATGCAATGGAAAATACAAAATCTAATGCCGAAGCAGCTCGTTTCCTTAAAATATCATTTACTACTTATAAAAAGTATGCTCGAATGTATGAGGATCGAGACACCGGAAAAACATTGTATGAACTTCACAAAAATCAATTTGGAATTGGAATACCAAAAGATGTTTGCAAAGCCAACAAAGGTATATATTCAATTGACAATATATTAACGGGTAAGCATCCTAATTATCCTACTTGGAAGCTACGCAATCGATTGTTAGCATTAGCAATATTTCCAGAACAATGCAACAGCTGCGGTTATGCAGAACGCAGAATAACCGATGATACAGTTCCTTTACTTTTAGACCATCTAGATGGCGATGACTCAAATCATTGCATTGAAAACTTGCAAATGCTTTGCATAAATTGTTACTATCAACAAACAGGAAATCCTTTTAATCAAGACAAAGAACGTTATTGGAATTACAATCTGCTTGAATGATATTTATTATTATGATATCCATGAAGCGTTTATTTTTAGAAGGTCGTTATGATTCTTTAGTTACAAAGTTATCAAATACACTTTTAGCAATAATCAAAGACAGTTACACGGCAACGCAAACAGAATCAGGAAAGTTTGGTGGAAAGAAAATATATTACACCAAATCTGAAACGGTACCTTCTATCGAAGATGATACACAACAGCCGGTTGTGTATTTTGAAGAAGTTGAAAATACAACTATTCCGGTAGAATTTTATTTGCAATTAAAAATACAATGGATTGAAGGATTAAATGATTTGCATTATGGCGGAGATGCATACAATGATTCAAAACGAGATTCAGCTGAGCCTCCACTGATTGAAGTTAGATTGCAAATTGATCCTGCAGAATATCCGCGCGTGTTGAGTGAAATTGCAATGAATTTGCGAGATACATTGCGCCATGAAATTGAACATGTAACGCAAAGTGGGTGGAATACAATTGATGGTAAATATATACCGTCGGATCAAAGTCTTCGCAATCGCATTGAAGCTGGCAATTTGCCCGCAGCACGTTATTTTACGTTGCCTAAAGAAATTCCAGCAATGCTTCAAGGATTGTATTTTAAGGCAAAAAAAAGCAAACAATCATTCAAAATGGTAATTGACGAATATTTATCTATGTGGGTAAATAATGGTACTATATCTGCACAAGAAAAAGAAAACATTTTAAACACTTGGCGAACATATCTTCCTAAACTAGGAATACGACAGGAAATGTAATGATTAAATTGAAACGACTTTTAGAGACGCAACTAATCAAAGAAGCATTACCTTTAGATATGGCCCGTAACTATGTTAGCATCAAGCGAAATCCAGAAATTACACAACGATTAGATTCCATATTAGATGCAATCAAACAACGTCCAGATGCAAAATCATCGCGTAGAGGTGATAGAATTGCGGTAAAGTTTGAAAGCAAAGAAACAATATATGATCCAAGCCAAGATAGATTATCTCATCAAATCAGAAATTTTTATCCAGTTTTAAAACGATACGTAACAGCTGCTAATTTGTATTCTCAGCGAGAAAATTTTGATACGTTTGAACTGCCAAATGTGGATCAAATCATATACGGCCAACCAAAGGATGCATATGGTCGCACTACTAAAATGTCTAAATTCATTGCGGCTGTAATCGCACAATCAGACGTAAAATTTAAACTAACTACATTGGAACCATATGTTGAAACTGATGCAAAGGGAAAAAGAATGCTTGTTGGTACCGGCGGCAGCCGACCATGGGAAGAAATTGTTGCACAAATAAAACAAGAAGCTAAAAAGAAAATAGATGACATCTTAAAACTTTACGATGAAATTCCAGAAATTAAGCAAGCTCGAGAAAACAAAGTAAAAACATTTTACATTGTGTTTTCAAAACATGCATATGATGTTGCCGGAATGAGTACGAATCGTGGTTGGACTAGTTGCATGAATTTATATTCGGGCATCAATAAACACTACATACAATATGATGTTGAAAATGGTACCATGGTTGCATATTTAGTTGCAAATGATGATTTAAACATAACACGTCCCATTGCTCGAGTTGCAATTAAACCGTTTGTCAATACCGATGATGCAACCGATGTATTTTATGAACCAGAAGAACGTGTATATGGTACGCCACCGCATACATTTTTAGAAGCTGTTAACAACATTGTAAATGCAGCACAACCCGGAAAAACGGGACGATTCAAAATGGTTGATACATTGTATTGTGATTCGAAACGACATGTTACTAAATATGGTACGGACAACATTGAACAATTGGTTGCTAACATGTTAAAGCGTAAGCAAGTAGCTACAACGACGGATGAAGTATATTACATACTAGATAATTATGGAACATATACCCCTAGGGGAGGCACATTGAATTTTGTAGATGCAGATAAATTGTATGTTGATGCTCCTGCAGGCGATGTTGATTTCGGGCTACCCATATCAAATAACAATCCTACATATTGTCCCATACAATTTAAACGCATTGATACATTGCGAATTACCAATTTAACTAGTTTTGAAAATTTTCCAGAATCATGTCATACTTTGGTATTGCGAGATCCAAACGTTAAGAATTTTCAAGGATGCCCAACTTCATTTGATACAATTTATCTTAATGGTGGTGATTTTACTGATTTTTCAGGTATACGTAGTGTCTCAAGTCTTGTATTAAAACCAGGTATAGAGTCAAATACAACTATTCGATCTTTTCGAGGGTTGCCAGCAAGCATTACTGAAATTGAATGTTTCAATAGCGACGTAGATGTTGAAATGGAGTTACAAGACTTAATACAACAAGTAAAACCATTGAATCTACAAAAATTAAGTTTGCCGCAGCTAATCATAAACATTAACAATACTTCTAAACTTAGAATATCATTTAATGAAGCAGTCAAAAAAACTTTATCAACACTAGAAAATCCAACGTCACAAACTATGGAAGTAGTAGCATATTTCATGACATTGCAGCAAATACTCAATGATTTGCCATCATTGCAAGAAATTTGTAACATACATCGAGATGACATACAAAACAAAATTGATGCTTTGTTGCGATAACATATTTATAAGTGAGGAAACAAAATGACACTTTATGAAAATCAAATACCAGTAGCAGAAAGATATTGTTCTGAATGCTTAATTGAAACAATCATGGCTGCAGATAAAAATCCAGAATATGTAACCATCAAGCAATCTAGAATGAATGAAGCTGAATATCATGGACGCAAAGTACAATTGGGCAAACCAATGCGTGGTGATGTAAAGAAGTTTAAAGTTTACGTTAAAAATGCCAAAGGCAACGTTGTAAAGGTTAACTTTGGTGATCCTAATATGAGAATACACAAAAGCAATCCTGCACGTAGACGTTCTTTTAGAGCGCGACATCATTGTGATACTAATCCAGGGCCACATTGGAAAGCAAGATATTGGTCTTGTAGAAATTGGTAATTTGTAATTGATTTTATATATTATGAACATGGAAAAGATTGAAGTAACAATGCAGGAAATTTGGCAGGCGACTCGTCCAATCGTTCAACGCAGCAAAAAATCTTACACCCGCAAGAAAAAACATAAAAAACAAGAAGAATAGGTTGGAAGATAACTCTTTATTTCATATTATTTAGAAAAATAAAGAGCATATGAAAAAGAAAGTAATTGGAGTACCAGCCGTAGTAAATGGCAAACAAATTATTGTAGATCCGAATGGCAATGATATCAGTTCATTGTTTCGATCAATCATGATTAAACATGCACACGATAATGATGAAGCGTTAGTGTTTGATGAAGAAACGGGTCGATCTAAACGCATAAGTATATCAGACGTAGAATTAGAATTTGCACCAAGTAATCTAGAACCAGAAATGCCACAAACACCAACAGAAGCCGATCCGGTAATGCATCTAATCCAAAATGCACATAAAATTAAACCCGCAACGTTAGAAATGTCTGACATCAAATGGAAGTATTTGGTACGGTCAGCAGTGCGTGGTAAAAACATCATGATGGTTGGCCCTGCAGGATGTGGTAAGACGCAAGCCGCAAAAGATCTTCCCAAAGCAACCAATCGTCCTTTCTTTTATTTTAACTTGGGTGCAACTCAAGATCCTCGCGCAACATTGATTGGCAATACACATTTCAAAGATGGTCAGACATCATTTGATGAATCTGCATTTGTTAAAGCAATTCAAACAGAGAATGCCGTTGTATTGCTAGATGAGTTGTCCCGTGCGCATCCTGAAGCATGGAACATCTTAATGACAGTATTGGATGAGGGTCAAAGGTATCTGCGATTGGATGAAGATATCAATTCTCCTACCATCCGTGTTGCATCTGGTGTATCATTTATTGCAACGGCAAACATTGGTACCGAATATACATCTACAAGAGTATTGGACCGAGCATTAATGGATCGATTCGAAATCATTGAGGTTGATATTCTTTCTTTGTCCCAAGAAGAAGATTTATTGACTAAACGATTCCCAACGGTATCCAAGGCATTGATTCATTCAGTAGCTGATATTGCAGATGCAACCCGTAAAGAATGGAGGTCAGAAGAAGGTAAATTGACTACCATGATATCCACTCGTATGACGGTGCGCGTATGTGAATTGTTGGCAGATGGGTTTTCTTTGTCAGAGGCAGCCGAAGTTGCAATTCTTCCATTCTTTGATGCATCAGGTGGTACGGATTCTGAAAGAACCTTTGTCAAGCAAATCATTCAGAAACATATGGCAACTGAAATGAAAGACATTTTCAATACAGGAAATGATATAAAAGACTCGGTATTTTAATTTTTCATAGCTCGAAAGAGGCGGCAGAAATGTCGCCTTTTTTTGCATAATGGTTGGAAACTGAATATTTATTTCATATTATATAGAAAAATAAAAAGCATGAGTATATTAGGCAAATTTGATGGCAAAAGATATTTTTCCAATTCAGCATCTAGCTTTTGGTTGAATGAAAATTTTGATACAAACTTTAAACGTAGTGCTGGCATTGATTACACCAAATTGGCTGCAACGCAACGTGCTATTGCTAATTTTGTTAACATTGTTACCGGTAAAACAATTCCCGTAATATTTCAGTCTGCAGATTCTAGTTATACCGATGGCCAATCCGTTGTTATTGGTACCAAACTTGATGACAAGAATTTTGATTCGGCAGTTGGATTGGCATTGCATGAAGGTTCGCATATTGCATTGACTGATTTTGATATGTTTAAAGGTGGTGTATTGTCCAACAGCAAAATGGCAAAAATTATTCAACTCAATGGATATGATCCTGAGATGAACATGTCACATAAAGATTTTGCAATCATCAAAGATTTATTGAATTGGATTGAAGATCGCCGCATTGACTTTCATATCTATACAACCGCACCCGGTTATCGTATGTATTATGAAGCCATGTATGACAAATATTTCAATGATAAAATTATTGATAAAGCTCTGCGCGAAAATGAAAAGACCGAAGAGTCTTGGGATGATTACATGTTTCATGTTATCAATTTAACTAATCCTAATCGCAAATTACAAGCCTTAAAGGCACTGCAAGATATTTGGAATGTAATTGATTTGCGAAACATTCAACGACTTAAATCAACCGAAGATGCATTGTTAGTTGCATGCAAAGTATATAAACTTATCAAAGATGCTGTTGCAGAAGACGAACAACAAACAACTCGACAAGATGACTTTGCGGCGGATGGCGATGGTGGTAATGCCAACGACGATAATGTTGGTGGTGATGATGGTGGTGATGACAACGACGATGGCAGCACATCGGCAAATTCAGGCAACAATGCAACTTCTAATTCTTCACTTTCTCCGGCGGAACGACAAAAATTAGATACAGCAATTGAACGACAACGAGATTTTCTTAGTGGTAACAATAAAAAGACGGGTAAATTGACTAAAACGCAATCAAACATTGTTAATGCAGTTCGCGATTCGGGTACAGAGGTTCGTCAAGTTGCAACAGATGAATCCGGTACCGCTGATTTTGTTGATACGATTGTTATAAAAAAATTGACTCCAGGCATTATTGCATCAATGCCGCACATGTTTGAATCATTTGCTGAAGATTTCATATCAGGTACTTGCAAGCTTGATGATAAATCTCATAAATCTAATTCAATATTGAATAATGATAAAGCAGTTACGCGCGGCATCATCCTTGGTAAAATGCTAGGTAGAAAATTGCAACTTAGAAATGCAGATCGCACTTTGAAAACTACAAGATTGCAAGCAGGTAAAATTGACCGAAGATTGGTTGCACAGTTAGGATTTGATAATGCAAATGTATTTCATCGCATTGTTACGGACCGTTATAAAAATTATTTTATTCATATTTCAATTGATGCATCAGGCTCAATGTCTGGTAGTAAGTTTAGTAATTCAATTACATCGGCAGTAGCAGTAGCACAAGCCGCAGCAATGACGACGGGAATTCGAGTACAAATTTCGCTTCGAGGAACTGATAGTACCATTGGTGGTAAAGAAAGAGCAGTAACGATATATGCATATGATTCGGCTCATGACAAACTAAGCAAGATCCGAAACTATTTCAAATATCTAAGTGTATTTGGATGTACTCCAGAAGGCATTGCATTTAAGAGTATTGAACAAGATATCAAACGAGATGCTAAAGGTGATGAATGTATCTTTGTTAATTATTCAGATGGATTTCCAACCAATGTTTCGGGTTGTGCATATAGTTACGATGGCGTAGGATTTACAAGACGCGTAATTAATGGGTTCCGCGAATTGGGCATTAACATTGTTAGTTATTTTATTTCAGATTCATGCAACGAATCAGAAACATTTCGCAGAATGTATGGGATTGATTCAAAATTTATTGATCCACGTAACATGAATGATGTAGCTCGAACTTTGAATTCAAAATTCTTGGAAATGGCACGATAAATCAATATATTAATATATGAATTTATTAAAATCATTATATCAACACGGCGATGCAATGTACATTGTGATACAAAAAAAACCTATATCTCGATTTGCAAAAAAAATAGGTGATGAACCTGATATGGAATATGTTAAATTGTACATGGAATGGATACAAGCAGACCATGTATTGCGATCGGATACACATTTTTTATTTTGCGAAACCGTGCAAGAAACTGAATATGAAATGATTGATGATACAAATAATATAAAATAATATGGAACATTTAACACAACAATTAACAGCAAAACAGATATACGATAACTATATCAATCATCCTACAACAGAGGATACTTTCAGATTATTTTACGCGCGAAAACTTGATGATGTTGTAGAATTAAAAGCTCAACAATTTCAGTCAAAAGACGAGGATTACTGTATCTCTTTATTAGAATCAATAATGGATCAAGAAGATTTTCTTGGATGGCCGTTTGGCAATAAAGTCTCTAAATCAAAATAACATGGAACGCGATTACCTAAGACTGCTGCATGATGTTTTGCATAACGGCCAACAAAAGGATACTAGAAACGGAAAGACACGTTCGGTATTCGGAAGACAAATACGTCATAAGATGAGTGAAGGATTTCCATTACTTACTACAAAGAAAATGCCATTCCGAGTAATAGCAACCGAGCTAATGTGGTTTTTACGCGGAGATACCAACATCAAGTTTCTAGTTGATAACGGTTGTAATATCTGGACCGGTGATGCTTATAAAAATTATTCAAACAAAGTCCAACCTTGGGAACCACATTTGGATGAAAAAATGTTTGTAGATAGAATTAAAACCGATGATGAGTTTGCTAAGAAGTGGGGTGATTTAGGACCAATTTATGGAGCACAGTGGCGCAAATGGGATGGTATAGACCAAATACAAGAACTAATCACTACTCTTAAAACAAACCCAGATTCCAGACGTATGTTAGTTTCTGCGTGGAATGTAAATTATTTAGATGAAATGGTCCTTCCACCTTGTCATTATGGATTTCAAGTTTATACAAGAGAGTTGAGTTCAGAAGAAAGGTTGAGAATGTACAAAGGAGATCTTTTAGATGCCTTTGGAGAAACAAAGTCTCATGATGAATTGAGTGTTCAAGATTTAGATAAGCTTAATATTCCAAAACGGGCAATCTCTCTAATGTGGAATCAACGTTCAGTAGATACATTCTTAGGTTTACCATTCAATATTGCTTCTTATGGATTGTTACTTGAAATAATTGCTAAAGCAGTTAATATGGTTCCTGATGAATTGATTGGAAATTTAGGTGATGTGCATTTATATGAAAATCATACGGAACAGGCTCGTGAACAATTGCGAAGAGAACTAATGCCATTACCAAAATTAAACATCAACACAGAATTTTGGCCTTATGAAGGTGGTTCTTGCGGTGAAGGTCCTTTAGATGCTGTAGCAGTGTTTAATGGGTTTAGTAATGATAGCTTTTGTAAGTGCTTGTTAGAGGAAGATTTACAATTGTACAACTACGATTCACACCCAACAATTAAAGCACCTTTATCGAATTAGTTATGAAAAAATATCTCATCATAGGACTTGCTGCATTCGTTTTAGAAACAGCATCTACCATGTACATTGCAACAGTAGCAGATCGTAGTATTGCAATGATATTTTGGGCATTCATTGGACCCTTTTTAGGCCTACCATTTGTAGGATATATGGTTGAATCAAAAACATGGCCCGATCGATTCAAAATGGCATTTGCTTCTAGTATAGGATATGTATTGGGTGCAATAACAGTTTACGCAGGAAACATATGACAACAGATGATATCAAAATAGTACATCTCAAAAGCAATGCACAACGACTTGAAACATGGATTGCAATGATTAACGGTGAGATTGTAGGACATATCTACATGGAACGAGAAGATGACAGCAAAATCAAATTCCTTGATGCTTGGGTACATGAAGAACATCGACGCAAAGGAATATACAGAACACTATGGGAAACGCGTTGGAACTATGCTCAAGCTCGCTACAAAGGATACAAAGTTTATGCTTGGTGTAAACCTGCATCTTTGCCATTGTTGTTGGAAAAAGGCTTTGATACCGGAGAAACGTGCACATACGTAGAAAAAATTATAGAATGAAACCTACAAAAAAACCACATCGTTTTAAGCGAATCTATAAAGAATACAAAACAGCTACTAAACAAGAAATTTGGGAAGGTGTTAGA
>Ga0214923_10001373_pt1 | contig 34745 bp, 30 predicted proteins | sample LL1510_MetaG_FD_177993 | JGI IMG/M metagenome (GOLD analysis project Ga0214923, IMG submission 177993) | Freshwater microbial communities from Lake Lanier, Atlanta, Georgia, United States - LL-1510 | ecosystem: Environmental > Aquatic > Freshwater > Lake | place: USA: Georgia | collected...
ACATAAACAGCAGCATCCACAGCTGATGCTATAAATCATGATCCACTCGAACAGACTCATCTGCATAACGATAACTACTCCCAACCACGCAGCACAGGTGCCGTAATAGACAGAATGTCGCGCGCATCATGGCGAAAACCATTCCAAAGAACAAGCCTTCACCACGATTCAATGCGACAGCGTGCGTTAAAGTTAGCAAACGCCTTGATTTAGCGGCTTATCTTTGCTAGCAACACGGGTAATTAACTCGTTAAAGCGTTTAAATATCATGAAATTCACTCTGAACTGGCTGAAAGAACATCTGGATACTACGGCAGATATTCAAACCATTCTGCATAGCTTGACGTCGATTGGTCTGGAAGTAGAACATGCGGAAAATCCAGCCGAGTCGCTTGCCGGATTCACGGTTGCCGAGATTCTGGAAGCCACGCAACATCCCGATGCGGATCGTTTGCGCGTGTGCAAAGTGAAAAGCGATAGCGGCGAGTTACAAATCGTCTGCGGCGCACCCAATGCCCGCGCCGGTATCAAGGTCGCGCTGGCCAAAGTGGGTGCGTTGATTCCCAATGGCGGATTCATCATCAAACAATCTAAAATTCGCGGCGTTGAAAGCTGTGGCATGCTGTGCTCCGCTGACGAGCTGGGTCTTGGCAAGGATGCATCCGGCATTATTGAACTGCCGCAGGATGCGCCTATCGGTGCATCAATTGTCGATGTGCTGGGATTGAATGATCCCGTGATTGAAATTGCCATCACCCCCAACCGCGGTGATTGCCTTGGCGTATATGGCATCGCCCGTGACCTTGCCGCCAAAGGCATTGGCACCCTGAAGCCCCTGAAGGTACCAAGCATTGCGGCGCAAGGAGCTGCCCCCATCACGATTACACTGACAGAATCCTGCTGCAAAATGTTTGTAGGACGCGTCATCCGAGGTGTCAGGAATGGCCCCTCACCCGACTGGCTGCAACAACGCCTCAAAGCGATTGGCCTACGCCCTATTTCTACGTTGGTGGATATCACCAACCTGATGACGATAGGCTATGGCCGCCCGCTGCACGTGTATGATGTAAACAAACTCACTGGAAATATCACCGTGCGCGAAGCCAAAGCCGGTGAGGCGTGTGATGCGCTCAACGATAAATCCTACACCATGCAAGGCGGCGAATGCGTGATTGCTGATGATACCAGTATGCTGGGACTTGGCGGCATTGTGGGCGGCGTGCCAAGCGGCGTCACCGATGACACCACCGACGTATTGCTGGAATGCGCCTGGTTTGAACCGACACTGATTGCCAAAACAGGTCGCAAACTGGGAGTAGAATCCGATGCGCGCTACCGCTTTGAACGCACCGTCGACCCTGACTTTGTGAAAACCGGCGCCGATCTCGCTACCCAGATGATTCTGGAACTATGCGGTGGCAGCGCCTGTGATGCTTACATTGCCGGACAAGCGCCATCACTCAGCCGCAGCATCGCCGTGAACAGCCGCTGGATCAACCAGTTTGGCGGCATCGAACTAAGCGCCGCCGACCAGATCAGTATGCTGCAAAGACTCGGGTTTAACTGTAGCACCACATCGGGCGATAGCTATCAAGTGACCGCCCCGTCGTGGCGACCGGACATTGAACAACAGGCAGATATTGCCGAGGAAATCCTGCGTATCTATGGTTATGATCGGGTACCGGACGTGGCCATGCCCAAGCTGGCAGATGTATCACCTGCCGCGCTGCGCCCAGCGCAATCGCGAGAACGCATGATCCGCCGCACGCTGGCCGGTCGCGCCCTGCACGAAACGCACAGCTGGGCCTTTATGGCAGAGCCGCTGGCACGCCATTTTGGTTACAATCATGACGGGCTGGCGCTGGTCAATCCCATCAGCTCGGATTTGAGCGTCATGCGCCCCTCACTGCTGCCTAACCTGATTCAGGCGGCAACGCGCAACCTTGCGCGTGGCTTTGACAGCGTAAATCTGTTTGAAGTGGGACCACAATTCCGTCATGCCAAGCCGGATGGTCAGGATATGGTGGCCTGTGCCGTTCGCGTGGGGGCAGACACCCGCAAACAATGGATGCAGGATAAACGCATCTATGATTGTTTTGATGCGAAAGCCGATGCCTTTGCCGTGCTGGAATCCTGCGGCATGGACCCAGAAAAACTCCAGCTGAGCACGCACGTGCCCAGCTATTACCATCCCGGCCGCAGCGGCGCTGTCATGTTAGGTCCCAAAACCGTACTGGCCTATTTTGGAGAGATTCATCCCTCCACGCTGCGCCTGCTCGATAGCGATGACACCATGGTGGCCTGCGAAGTGATGATCGGCAACATTCCACAAACCAAACAGAAGGCCAAAGGCGCGCTGGCGGCTTCTGATTATCAGGCTACGGACCGTGACTTCGCGTTTGTCATGGATGCCGACAAGCCGGTGGAAGACCTGCTCAAAGCAGTGCGCAATGCAGAGAAAGCGCTGGTCAGCCATGTCCGCCTGTTTGACGTCTATCAGGGCAAAGGGGTTGAGGAAGGCAAAAAATCGGTCGCCATTACCGTACGTCTGCAAGCCGCCGACCGCACCCTCACCGAAACCGATATTGAATCGGTGAGCACAAAAGTAACACAAGCGGCGGCAAAAACCGGAGCCTTGTTGCGGGCTTAAACGTGCCACTTATCCCCTAAAAACGTGCTTTTGCTTTCAAAAAAGCGCCTAAATGTCATCAAGTTGTCATGTTGCTTGCCTATACTGAAGGCTGGAGATTCGTGCAGATGATGGCAACAGCAGTCGATTCGGACCTATTACGCAGCGAGCAGGAGCAGGCCTATCTGCGTCAGCATTTGGCCGAGCCGAGCCGTCTGACGCAAATGGCGGCATGGAATTTCAATGCCAGCAACATCCGATCAGCCAACCCGCTGATAGAAAAAGAAAGATTTCTCATAGATACCACCGTGCGCTTTTGCCTGGAACGCAATATTCACAATATTCCGCCCATTTTTATTCTGGATACGGATATCCCCAATGCAGCCAGTGTCAACGGTTCGGAATTAGTGTTTACCAGCACGCTGCTGAATGCCATGTCGCCCAGGGAACTGGAAGCAATCATTGGGCATGAGCTTTCACACCACCGCCATAGCTCACGCGACTTTGTGGCAGCTGGCGCGATCGGCATGACCGCAGGCGTAGCCTCAAATCTGGCGTGGCATGTTGGAACGGACATGCTGCATGAGGCAAAATATATCAGCGCCAAAACACATGGATCGCTAAAGTATCACAATCTCGCCATTGTCCCGATGTGGCTGGCGATCAGCGCCTCAATGGTGCCTTATCGCTTTTTTCAGGAATATGAAGCCGACCGTGAAGGCGCAGAATTGGCAGGGCCAGACGCTATGAAAAACGCGCTACATTCACTGGAAGGGCTGGTGGCTAAATTCCGTCAGGAGCGTGGCGAGCAAACGCGTGACTGGAAACATGTCATGCTCGCTAAAATCATGAATCCGTTTGCATCACACCCGCGTACTGAAGACCGCATCACTGCTATTGAGAAGCTTGATCCAAAACCCAGCACCCAAGTATCACGCATACATAGTGAAACACTTCAGGTGCCCTCCATTGAAACCGGGCAATTTTCGCTGATTTAGATCAGCCGCCCAACACCGTCACATGCCCCATTTTCCGGCCCGCCTTTACCTCACGCTTACCATACAGATGGATATGCGCCTGAGGATTTGAATAATAGGCGTCCAGCGACAACACCTCGTCTCCGATCAGATTATACATGATGGCCGAACATAGCGCGCGCGGATCGCCCAAGCCAAGCCCGCAAATGGCACGCACCTGCTGCTCAAACTGGCTGGTCGCGGCAGCATCCAGCGTCCAGTGGCCGGAGTTGTGGGGACGCGGCGCCAGCTCATTCACCCGAACCGTACCGTCAGCCTCCAGAAACATTTCGACCGCCAACAGCCCAATCAGGCCAATGCCACTAGCAATCGCCTGGGCCACCGCACGCGCTTTCTGCGCGGCCTCATCCGAAATACCTGCCGGAACGTGCGTTTCTGCTAGAATGTGGTGGCGGTGAATATTGTGCACCGGATCATAGGCTTGCGTGCTGCCAGACGCATCGCGCGCGACGATGACGGAGATTTCCCGCTCAAACGGAACCCACCCCTCCAGCACCGCCTCGCCGGTTTTTAATTGTTCCCACGCCGCCTCAATGGTGTCGGCCGACTCAATCTTCACCTGCCCCTTACCATCGTACCCCAATTCAGTCGTCTTCAGCACACAAGGCAACCCCAGCTGCTTTACTCCTTCCCGCAAATCGGCCAGCGAGCGCACCGCATGAAAAGGAGCGGTCGGAATCCCCAGATCCTGAACGAAGTGCTTCTCCCGCAAGCGGTTGCGGCAAATATGTAAAACGGATGGATCGGGAAACACACTGACCCGTGACTGCAGTTGCTGGAGTGATTCCGGCGGGATATTTTCAAACTCAAAGGTCACCACATCTACCTGACGGGCAAACTGAGCCAAGGCCTCTTGGTCCTGATAATCGGCGACTATGGTGACAGTGGCAACGTGAGATGCCGGAGAATCCTTCTCAGGTGTAAAAATGCAGGTGCGATATCCCATATGCGCGGCGGCCATGGCGAGCATGCGGCCCAACTGTCCGCCCCCGACAATGCCTATGGTTGCGCCAGCCTTAATCATGCGTGCATGGTCCTTAAATCAATCTTTTTTCGGCTCATCAGCCACCGCGGCGGTCTGCTGCGTGCGATAGGCATCCAGCTTTTTTGCCAGCTTCTTATCGTTAAGAGAGAGAATGGAAACCGCCAGAATGGCCGCATTGGCAGCACCATGCGCCCCAATAGCCAGCGTCCCCACCGGAATGCCGCGTGGCATTTGAACAATGGAAAGCAAGCTATCATGCCCATTGAGTGCTTTACTCTCTACCGGAACGCCCAATACCGGCAGCGGCGTCATGGCTGCCGTCATGCCCGGTAAATGCGCCGCGCCACCCGCGCCCGCAATGATCACCTGTAGCCCGCGATCCTTTGATTTTTTAGCATATTCCACCAGCCGGTCCGGTGTGCGGTGTGCCGAAATAATCTTATTTTCATATGGAACTTCAAAATGATCGAGTACTTCAGCCGCATGTTTCAGAGTCGGCCAGTCAGACTGACTCCCCATAATAATCCCAATGAGCGGTTTTGTTTTCGGCATAACGCCTCCCTAAAGCAGGAAAGCGGCGGATAATACACAGTTTTTGTTAAATGTCAAAATAGGATACCCAGAGGCCGATCATTTATTATTGCGCTGCATATAGCAATCGGCTAATCCTATCAACCTTATGAAAATTACGATTTTAAAAGAAACTGCTGCTCACGAAAAACGCGTCGCGATTTCGCCGGATGCAGTCAAGAAATACGTCTCCCTTGGTGCCGAGGTGTGCGTGGAGTCAGGTGCGGGCGTGGGGTCTGGCCTGGCCGATGATGTGTTGGTTCAGGCTGGCGCTACGATTGCCAAATCCACTCAAGATGCCTGCACAAACGCCGATCTGGTGCTGTGCGTGCAGCCACCTTCCGATGCGCAGCTGGATGCCATACCACAAAGCGCCATGCTGATTGGGTCTTTGGCCCCGTTGGATATCAAAACCGATCTGGATCGCTACACCCGCAAAAAGCTCGCCACCTTCGCGATGGAGCTGTTGCCGCGCATTTCCCGTGCGCAATCAATGGATGTGCTGTCTTCACAAAGCAATCTCGCCGGATATCGCGCCGTTATTGATGCCTGTCAGCATTTTAGCAAAGTGATTCCGATGATGATGACCTCTGCCGGTACCGTGCCACCAGCAAAAGTGCTGATACTGGGTGCAGGGGTGGCTGGATTGCAGGCCATCGCAACCGCCAAGCGCCTTGGCGCCGTGGTCAGCGCATTCGATGTGCGACCTGCGGTAAAAGAACAGGTGCAGAGCCTTGGTGCCAAGTTTATTGAAGTGACGGCCGAAGAATCCGGTGAAACCGCCGGTGGATACGCCAAGGAAATGAGCGAAGATTATAAACGCAAACAGTCTGAGCTGATTCACGAAACCCTGAAGTCTCAGGATATCTGTATTTCAACCGCTCTCATTCCCGGCAAAGAAGCACCGGAACTCATCACAGAAGCGATGGTGAAAGACATGAAACCGGGCTCAGTAATCGTTGATCTGGCCGTAGCTTCCGGCGGCAACTGCAGATTGTCGAAGCTGGATGAGGTGGTAGAAGCGCATGGCGTCAGCATTCTGGGCTATTCCAATATGCCAAGCCGCGCTGCGACGGATGCCACGCCACTCTATGCGCGCAATCTCTATAATTTCATTTCCACTTTGATGATCAACAAAGAGAAAGTGCTGGCCGTGCAATGGGACGATGAATTGATTGCCGGAACATTGCTGACCAAAGATGGAGAAATCAAACACCCAACCATCCGTTCTCTGCGCGGCATTAAAGAGCCGGAAGCGGTAACCAGCAGCGAGGAGTAACCCATGAGTGATGTGAAATCGCTATCGGAAAAAGCACGAAACCTGACCGAACAAGCAGCAGAGCTGGCCAAGGAAACCGAGGCATTGCAGGCGAAGTTGAATCACGCCGCCACACTCGACCCCTTCGTATTCGGCTTGTTTGTGTTCGTGCTGGCCTGCTTCGTGGGCTATTACGTGGTGTGGAAAGTCACTCCGGCGCTGCACACCCCCTTAATGGCCGTTACCAACGCTATTTCAGGCATCATCATCGTCGGCGCCATGATTGCCGTAGGAGCGGATAGCTCCGGCTTCTCTTCCTTCCTTGGTTTTCTGGCAGTGGTGATTGCATCTATCAATATTTTCGGCGGCTTTGTAGTCACACAACGCATGCTGGAAATGTTTAAGAAAAAAGAAGCTCGAAAATAACAATCAACGCAGGAGGTTTTATGGAAAACAAACAAGAATCTCAAGGCATGTGCTGCCCTATCTCTGGCTGCCCCATTAAGAAAGTAGCCATACTCGCGATTGCCGCATTTGCGACGATTTTCGGGTTTCAGTGGCTCTATCACGGCGTCTATATGATGCCGGACTATCAGGCGACCGCAGCCATGTGGCGTCCAGAAGAGCAAATGAAAGACTTCGTGCATATCTGCATGATCAGCAAGGGCCTGATGGCGCTGGCTTTCAGCGGCCTGTTCTGCATGGCCATGAAATCAACTTGCGGCAGCCCCTGCCCTGTCAAAGGCGCCAAAATCGGCCTATTGATGGGCCTGTTGCTCGGCGCTGCATCCTTCGCCAGCTATGCATGGCTGCCATTTGAAACCATGGATATTCCGCTGAAATGGCTTGCCGGTGATGTGCTGATGGGTGTCATTGTCGGCGCGGTATTGGGCCTTGTGTGCCGTATGTGTAAGAAAGATTGTGCATGAGCAGTTCGTCATACCTCCTCTATCTACTGGCTTCGGTTCTCTTCATTCTGTCATTGAAGGGGCTGTCTTCGCCAACCTCTGCGCGTCAGGGGAACCGCTATGGCATGTTGGGGATGGCGATTGCAATCGTGACCACACTCACCTTGCCATTCATTGAGGGGTACTTTCTGATTCTGTTAGGCATCGCTATTGGCGGTGGTATTGGCGTGGTGATTGCCAAGCGCATTCAAATGACCGCCATGCCGCAACTGGTCGCCGCATTCCATTCACTGGTGGGGCTTGCCGCCGTGTTCATTGCCACGGCCGCGCTGTTCTCACCGGAAAGCTATGGAATTGGTACGTCTGGTAACATCAGCGGCGGCAGTCTTCTGGAGATGAGCTTAGGCTCCGTCATCGGCGCGATCACTTTCTCCGGTTCCGTAATTGCCTTTGCCAAGCTGCAAGGGTTGATGTCCGGCTCGCCGATTCGCTTCACCGGTCAGCATATTCTCAATGCGGGCATCGGTGCGGCGATTGTCCTGTTCCTGTTGATTTTCGTTAGCACCGAATCGACATTCCTGTTCATCTTGATGACGCTGCTGGCCTTTGCGATTGGTGTCCTGCTCATCATCCCCATTGGCGGCGCAGACATGCCGGTGGTTGTGTCCATGCTAAATTCTTACTCCGGCTGGGCGGCGGCAGGTATCGGCTTCACACTGGGTAATCCGCTGCTGATCATTACCGGCGCGCTCGTTGGTGCCTCGGGGGCAATTCTGAGCTACATCATGTGCAAGGCCATGAACCGCTCTATCATCAACGTCATTTTTGGCGGCTTTGGAACCGATGCGGGCGGCGCAACCGCTGCCGCGGGTACGGACGACCGCCCTGTGAAGTCCGGTAGCGCTGAAGATGCGGCATTCCTGCTGGCCAATGCAGACTCCGTGATCATTGTGCCGGGTTATGGTATGGCCGTAGCGCAAGCTCAGCACGCTATCCGCGAGCTGACCGAAGCGCTGGAGCATAAAAAAATATCGGTCAAATTTGCGATCCATCCCGTGGCGGGCCGTATGCCTGGGCATATGAACGTATTGCTGGCTGAAGCCAACATCTCCTACGATCAGGTGCATGAACTGGAAGAGATCAATGGCGAATTCATGACCACCGATGTGGTGTATGTGATTGGCGCGAACGATGTGACCAATCCGGCAGCAAAGAATGATCCCAAAAGCCCGATTTATGGAATGCCCATTTTGAATGTTGCCGAAGCGCGCAATGTCATTTTCAATAAACGGTCCATGGCTGCGGGCTATGCGGGTATACAGAATGAATTGTTCTATCAGGATAATACCATGATGCTGTTCGGCGATGCCAAAGCAGCCACCGAGGCACTTGTCAAAGCCATCAAGGCGCTGTAAACACACGCCAAGGATGCGGGTGTAGTTCAATGGTAGAACGAAAGCTTCCCAAGCTTTAGACGTGGGTTCGATTCCCACTATCCGCTCCAGATACACCGCCCACAAACCCACGATCATTGATAAGCAAACGCGCCAGAGCGCGCTTTGCAGGTTCGATTCCCATCACCCGCTCCAGCATATTCTGAGCACTTGACGCCGCCGCCTTGCCTTGCTATCCCATTCACAATTATTTGAAAAACTTATCTGCAGGAGAGTCCCATGCTTAATGAATTCAAACAATTTATCGCCCGCGGCAACGTGATTGATATGGCCGTCGGTATCGTCGTCGGCGCCGCCTTCACCGCCATCGTCACCTCACTGGTGGGCGATGTCATTAACCCCATCATCGGGATGGCGATCGGCGGCATCGACTTCTCGAACTATTATTTTGACCTGTCGATGGGCAGCTATGAAACTCTGGAAGCGGCCCAGAAAGCAGGCGCTCCGCTCATCATGTACGGGCTGTTCATCAATGCGGTCATCAAATTCCTGATCGTGGCCTTTGTGGTATTCATGATGGTCAAGCAGGTGAACCGTCTGAAAAGCCAGTTTGTCGCTTCGGAAGCAGAAAAAGCGGCAGAGACGCCAGCAGACATCAAATTGCTGACCGAAATCCGCGACCTGCTGAAGAAATAGCACCTCACCGAGTTATCTCCCAACTGATGCGGGGGATCTGATGGTAAAAGGAAACGCCGTGTAGCGCGTAGCGCGAGCCGGAGCGTAGCGAACGAGGGGGCGCGGTAGCGGGGGAGAATCCCCCTCATTACATCAATCCCAGTCGGCTTCGTCTTCGGAAATGAGCGAGCCCATCATCGATGGGCCTTCCTCATGCACGCGGGACTCTTCGCCGCAAATGAGCGGATGCCAGTCAGGCAACGGCTCGCCCATGGCCACCAGCCGATACCCGCAGGTATGCGGCAGCCAAGTCAGCTGATGCACATTTTTCGGGGTAATTTTCACACAATCCGGCACGCGCTTTTTGCGGTTGGCATAGTCGCCGCATTTGTGCGTGTTCAAATTCAGCAGCCAGCACGCCACATTGGATAGCGCAACCTCGCCCGTATCTTCATCTTCCACCCGTATCTGGCAGCACAGGCCGCAACCATCGCAAATGGATTCCCATTCAGCATCGGTCATTTTTTCTATGGGTTTAGACAAAAACGCGGGCTGCATGATTACCCGCGCGGCTCAGTTTGAGACATCGGAACAAACTGGTCCTTGCGCTCATCCCAGACGTGAATGATGCCGGTGGCAATATCAATCACCCAGCCATGCAGCATCAGATCGCCATTGCCTTCCGCTGCCGTAATGTAATCATAGGTGCGCAGCGCCCGCACGCTGTATTTTACGGCCTCACGCTCCAGCACAGCAGCTTGTGCTTCCACCCCCTCCACATGCGCGCACACGCGGTCGCGCATCACGCTGATCGGATCGAGATAGTCGCGCAATGAATAGCTGGGCGAGCCATTGATCGCCGCACGAATCCCCCCACACGCCGTATGCCCCATCACCACCAGATGCTTCACCTTCACCTCGCGCACCGCAAAGGCCAACGCCGCAGATTCGGTCAGGCGGCCTTCGGCTTCGGGATGCACCAACGCCGCCACATTACGCAGAATGAGCGCCCGCCCGCGCGGGATGCCAAGGTCCGCCATCGGGTCTTTGCGCGCATCCACACAGCCAATGAGCAGCATTTCCGGCCGCTGCGGCAATGGCGCTGCCGGCCCAGCATCCTCCAGTGTTTCCTGCTTTTCGCGTATGAGAGAAAGGAGGGACATTAACTCACCTTCTTATAAATCTCGCCACCTTCAGCATTGAATTTCTCGGCCATGGTTTGCATCGCATCTGCAACCCCCTCGCCCTCTTTGAGGGAGAGGGTTGGGGTGAGGGTGACCAAAAGCGATTCAACAACCCCTTCTGTATTATCCATCAAATCATGATTCCAGAAGCGCACCACGCTCCACCCTTCTGCCTCCAGCACTTTAGAGCGGGCGGCATCATTTTTTCGTCCCTCTTCTGTATTATGCTGCCCACCATCAAGCTCAATAATCAGCTTATGTTCTACACAGGCAAAATCGGCAACATAACCGGCAACGGGGTGTTGGCGACGAAATTTTAGTCCTAATAACTGCCGATCACGCAACAAATCCCATAATAATTTTTCAGCATCCGTTGCTGTTTTGCGCAATTCGCGTGCTCGACCAATCAATCTCTTTTTCTCTGTCGCCTGACTATCCCCCTCACCCTTACCCTCTCCCCCAGAGGTGGAGAGGGGATGTGTTTTTGCAAAGTCGCGCACTTCCTGCGAGATTTTCATGGAGCAGAATTTGGGGCCACACATGGAGCAAAAATGCGCCACCTTGGCGCCTTCGGCAGGCAGGGTTTGGTCGTGGAACTCCCGCGCCCGTTCCGGATCGAGGCTTAAGTTAAACTGGTCTACCCAGCGGAATTCAAACCGCGCGCGCGACAGCGCATCATCCCGCGACTGCGCCGCCGGATGCCCCTTGGCCAGATCGGCTGCATGGGCCGCCAGTTTATAGGTAATCACCCCTTCTTTCACATCGTCGCGGTCGGGCAGCCCCAGATGTTCCTTGGGCGTGACATAACACAGCATCGCACAGCCAAACCAGCCGATCATCGCCGCACCAATGCCAGAGGTGATGTGGTCATAACCGGGAGCAATATCGGTCGTAAGCGGCCCAAGCGTATAAAATGGCGCTTCATCACACGCTTCCAGCTGCTTTTGCATATTTTCCTGAATGAGGTGCATGGGCACATGGCCGGGGCCTTCAATCATCACCTGACAATCCTTGGCCCATGCAATCTTGGTCAATTCACCCAGTGTTTTCAACTCGGCAAACTGCGCCGCATCGTTGGCATCGGCAATCGAGCCAGGACGCAGCCCATCGCCTAAGCTGAACGACACATCATAGGCGCGCATGATCTCGCAAATTTCGTCGAAATGCTCATAGGCAAAGTTGTCTTTGTGATGCGCCATACACCATTTAGCATGAATGGAGCCACCCCGCGACACGATCCCCGTCACACGCTTTTCGGTCAGCGGAATGAAGGGCAGCCGCACGCCCGCATGGATGGTGAAATAATCCACCCCCTGCTCGGCCTGTTCGATCAGCGTATCGCGGAAGATTTCCCACGTCAGGTCTTCGGCCACGCCGCCCACTTTTTCCAGCGCCTGATAAATCGGCACAGTCCCCACCGGCACCGGCGCGTTACGCAGAATCCACTCCCGCGTGGCGTGAATGTTGCGGCCGGTGGACAGATCCATAATTGTATCGGCCCCCCAGCGAATCGCCCATACCATCTTGTCCACTTCTTCGGCAATGGAACTGGTGACGGCAGAATTGCCGATGTTGGCATTGATTTTCACCAAGAAGTTACGGCCAATAATCATCGGCTCCGATTCGGGGTGATTAACGTTATTGGGAATAATGGCTCGCCCGCGCGCCACTTCATCGCGCACAAATTCCGGCGTAATAATATCGGGAATTTTGGCGCCAAACGGATTGGCGGGGTGTTGGTTATCAAGACGCTGCGGGTTTTTGCCCTGCGCTGCCCACGCCGCTTTATAGTCCTGCAGCTTGGTATTTTCGCGGATGGCAATATATTCCATCTCCGGCGTGACAATGCCAGCACGCGCATAGGCCAGCTGTGTCGCCGCCTTGCCTGCTTTGGCACGCAACGGCGCAGCAGGCAGATTCGGGAATTCCATCACCTCAATTTTCTGGTGAGCTTTGTAGCCGTTGTCTTCCGGCTTTACCGCACGCCCTGCATAAGTCTCCACATCACCACGCGCCGCAATCCAGCCAGCACGCAGTTTTGATAAGCCCTTGGTAATATCGATCGTCACCGCTTCATCGGTATAGGCGCCAGACGTGTCATAGACCGGCAAGTTTGGCTCACCGCAACCCGGCGTCAGGCGAATCTCACGCATCGCCACCTTCACGCCCATCAGACGCTCGCTACCCTCGGCGTAAAGTTTGGATGACCCGGGCAGGGCCCCCGTCGTAATCTCTATTGATTCACCTGAAGTTTGATTCACAGGTAATGCCGTAACAGGCGCGCTTTTGGCCATGATGATCCTCTTATTTTTGATTCGGGCGAAATACCATAGAAGAATGGTCGGAAAAGACAACCAAAAGCACAATCGCTCTCGGATAATTAAAAGTCGCGCAGGCGAACCTTACGCAGCATCTCTGTCACTGGAATATGCAGGGTTTCCGCGATGACTTTATGCCCATCTTCGTTAGGATAAATCCCATCGAACTGATTGTTATACCACACGCCTTCTACCCCTTTGAGCAGATAGGGTAAATAAGCGACTTTGTAACGGTTAGCCAATTCCGGAAACAGCGAGTTGAACCGCGAGGCCTCCGCCAGATTCATATTATCCGGTGCCTTAAACCCAGCTAGAATAACGTAAATGTTATTATAGGTCAGGTTAGAGAGCATCTGATCGATGGCTTTATAGGTGACGTTGGGATCGATGCCTTTCTGCGCGTCACTCATGCCAAACGCAACCACAACAATCAAGGGTTTCAGCTCAAGAATGGATGCAATTCGCGAGGCTCCCGAAGCAGCCGTATCCCCCACCACACCTGCGTTAACCACCTCAATCCGGTCATTTTTAAATTCTATGTTGAGCTTATCGCGCAGGACGCTGGGGTAGGCCTGATCGCGCTCAATACCATAGCCCGCGGTAATACCATCGCCGTAAACCACTACCGTATAGGCACGGAAAAACTTTTTACGCTCACGCGCCTGCGGCTCGGAAAAAGCCGATGCCACCATCATCACACACAATGCCAAAAAACCCAGTTGCCTGATTGTGATTCTGTGCATAGCGTCTATAGTGACTCCCTGATCTTATTACGTAGCAGAACCTAGATATCCTTTGCGCCAGTGTAACCATTTATGAAGCAGGAATCCATAGCCGAATTTCACCGGCAACTCCACCGCTGGTATGCCGCCAATGGGCGTCACGACCTGCCGTGGCGACAAACACGCGATCCCTATGCCATTTATCTCAGCGAAGTCATGCTTCAGCAAACGCAGGTGAAAACCGTTCTGGAGCGCTATTATTTCCCGTTTCTCGATGCCTTCCCAACACTGAGCGCGCTGGCTGCCGCCGAGGAAGAAGCAGTGCTCAAGCGATGGCAGGGGCTGGGTTACTATAACCGTGCCATCAATCTGCACCACGCCGCAAAGGCTTGTGCGCCGCGTCTGCCGCAAACTTATGATGCGTTGATTGCCCTGCCCGGTATTGGCCAAAACACCGCTCACGCAATTCTTGCCTTTGCCTATCACCAGCCCGTTGCCGTATTGGAGGCGAATGTGAAACGGGTGATCACCCGCATCGCCGCATTGCCAAACCCAACCCCGGCACAGCTGTGGCAGAGCGCCGCGCATCTACTCGATCACGCGCATCCGTTTAATTATAATCAGGCGATGATGGATCTGGGTGCTACCATCTGCACCCCCAAAATACCAAACTGCACCGCATGCCCCGCCCAGCAGATTTGCAAGGGACAACATACGCCCCTTCACTTCCCCAAACGCCAACCCAAGTCCGCCATTCCTACCCGACACAGGCATATCGCGGTGCTACGCAATCCGCAGACGCGCTTTCTGATGCAACGCCGCAGCGGTAAATTTCTCAATGGGCTTTATGGGTTTACGGAGATCCCAAACACCCACACGCAACTGACCTACAACCGGAAACGTTATGCATTCGGCCCTGAAGTATTATTGGGGCGGTTGACTCAGACCTATAGCCACTTTAAGCTCGATGCCGAGGTGTTCCTGCTGGACGTACCGCATCAAACCAACAGCCCGGACTGGCATGACATAGACACGCTGAGCGCACTGCCGATGTCCAAGGCGGACGAAAAGATAGTCAAGCTTCTTAAGCAAAAACTCATCACCCCTTCATACAAATAGTTTTTCGTGTGATTCTGATACACCTATCGCGCAGAAACGCAGGGATTCGTTGACGTTGAAGCACTTTAGCGGTACACTCCGGTCAATCAATAATACAGGGGGACTATATGGCGAAATCCAAATCCACATCCAAAGAAGCGAAAACGAATGCGAACGGCCTGAAGCGCCCGCCCAAGCCGCCCATTCTGGTGAAAGACATGCCCAAAGAAAAGAAGCTTGCCAACCCCGGCAAGGCGCGCCTGATCATCGGCGATAAAATTGACGTGGAGATGCCCATCTATAAAGCAGTCGAAGGGGCATCCTGTATCGACGTCAGCAATCTGTATAAAAACACGGGCTACTTCACCTATGACCCCGGCTTCCTGTCAACCGCTTCCTGTGATTCCGGTATCACCTACATTGATGGTGATGAAGGTATTCTGCGCTATCGTGGCTACGATATCGATGAGCTGGCCAAGAAAAGTGACTATCTAGAAGTATGTTACCTGCTGCTTTACGGCGAGCTGCCAAACAAAGCGCAAAAAGAATGGTTCGACTATAAAATGCTCCACCACACCATGGTGCATGAACAAATGCACTTCATGTTCCGTGGCTTCCCGCGCCGCTCGCACCCCATGGCGATCATGGTGGGCGCCGTGGCGTCGCTGTCTGCCTTCTACCACGACAGCTTAGAGATCGCCGATCCGGAACAACGCGAACTGGCGGCATTCCGTACCATTGCCAAAATGCCAACCATTGCGGCCATGTGCTATAAATACTCGATCGGCCAACCGTTCATCTATCCGGATAACAGCCTGAGCATCGCGGAAAACTTCCTCTATATGATGTTTGCCACCCCATGCGAGGAATATATCATTAATCCGGTTCTGGCTGATGCGATCGACAAAATCTTCATTCTGCATGCCGACCATGAACAAAACGCCTCCACCTCTACGGTGCGCCTATCGGGCTCTTCGGGTGCCAACCCGTTTGCCTGTATTGGCGCGGGTATCGCTTCATTGTGGGGACCCGCTCACGGTGGCGCCAATGAGGCTGTGATCAACATGCTCACTGAAATCGGCGACGTGAAAAACATTCCCGAATTCATCAAGCGCGCCAAGGACAAGGATGATCCTTTCCGCCTGATGGGCTTTGGTCACCGCGTGTATAAAAACTACGATCCACGCGCTTCTGTGCTGCGCAATTGCTGCCACGACGTGCTGCAAGAGCTGGGGCAACAAGATGAGCCGCTGCTGAAAATTGCCATGGAACTGGAGCGGATTGCGCTGGAAGATGAATATTTCATCAAGCGCAAACTCTATCCAAACGTCGACTTCTATTCCGGCATCATTTACCGCGCTATGGGCATTCCAACCGCGCTGTTTACCGTGCTGTTTGCCGTTGCCCGCGCCTCTGGCTGGGTCGCGCAATGGAAAGAGATGATCGAAGATCCAAATATGAAAATTGGCCGCCCGCGTCAGCTCTTCATTGGGTCTGGCCCGCGCAAATATGTGCCGCTGAGTAAACGGTCATAGTGTGTCGGTTGCCACGGTGCGACTACTGTTTAGTGTATTGCTTATAGGCTGCGTTGCCTTGCCGGTTCTGGCGCTAGCTCAGGACTTGCAGGCAACGCCCGCCACTTCGTATGATCAACAGGAACGCGAATCGGCTGAAATGCCCGCCGAATGGTTTGCCTGCAAAAAACGCGCAGACTGCGGATTAGTGTCTGTCCCCTGCATGCCCAGCCTTGCTGTTCGCGCCGATAAAAAAGAATTGGCTCAGGCCGCAATCTGCAAAGCCCACGGCGATAACTGCCCTGCTTCCTGCGATGCTTCTATATTAGATGTGTCTAAAGCCGAATGCCGCAAGGGTGAATGTATCACGCTCTTTCAGAAGAAAGTCAGCAAACCCAAGCCTCAGGCTAAGCCGTAAGCTTATTTCACCAGCAACTGCAGTAGATTTCCGGACAGGCGGTTAGTTTGTGCCAAGGTGGCAATGCCTGCTTGATTCTGCGTTTGCAGCAAGGCGTTCAGCGTCGCCTCGGATGCCAAATCCGTATCGGTGAACACGCTGCGGGCTGCCTCCTGATTCTGGATTGCGGAATTCAGATTCGCCGCCGTATAGCCTAGCGCTTGCTGGAATGCGCCAACATCTGCACGCTGCGATGTCAGTGTATCAATCGCACGGCCCACGCCAGCCGCAGCCTCGGCGGCACCGCTGGCCGACAGCAGATTAAACGCCTGACCACCAAACAATGCTTGCGTGGTCAGATTGCCGATGCTCAGATTCAGTTGGTCATCCGACGTGGCACCAACCTGAAATGCCGACCCACCACCGGTACCTGTCGCACCAAGACCCAGCGCGGTCGAAATATCGGATTTGAAATTATTCGCCCCTACCGTCGTGCTCAGATTCACAGCCTGAGTTCCGTTGGTGTAGGTGATCACATCGCCGTCATCTCCCGTGAGCGTGACCACTTCACCGGCAGCCAGATTGCTGCCAATGGCACCGCTGCGGAAGGTTTGGCCATTCACGGTAATATTGAATTGGGCTGTCGTCCCTGTGGTGCTGATCTGCACCCCATCGACCTGCAGCGGCAAGGAGAAATCGCCCCCTGTGACCTGCAAGGATGAGCCGCTGATGCGACCGGTCGGAATGAAACTGGAGACATCGCGGGTTTGCGTGAGGTTCACCCCACCCAGCGCCGAATCCAGACGTGCAGCAAACCGGTTGGCATCCAGCTGGCTGCCTACCCCCATCCCTTCGCCACCGGCAAAGGTCACGTCGAAGAATCCTCCGTTCTCAGACGTAAAACGAACCGTGGAATTCGTTGCAGCGTTGGTATTGCTCACTGTAGCGCGGAAGGTTTCGCCTCCCACATCAACCGACAATGCTACACTGTTAGCACCCGTAAAGGACGCGGTTACATCCTGAAATCCACCGGACACGTTGGCAACCGTTAGACCACTCACATCCACACCGCCCGTTGAACCATTGTTCAACGTGGCATTGCTGAGCGCCCCGCCAGTAGTACCAAGCGTTATGGCCAGCGCCGCACCCGTCACGCTGGTTGCATTGCCAGCCGTCTGATTGCTGATAACGAGATTGCGACCATCCACCGTTGCATTCAGCTGACGCACCCCGTAATCATCGGCACCGCGGTAATTATTGATGGTGTTAGCCGCATTCTGCAGCGTATCCTGCAAATTGGCTCCGATTGAAATCTGGTTTGGATTCGTTGTAGGGCCGGCCACAAACGTAAAGGTTGTCTGACCGCCTTCGCCATTATCTATCGAGATGGTATCGCCTACCGAAATATCGGCAGCGCTGTTAAAGCGCGCCGTCGTCGAAGCGGCGCGGCTATCTTGTGCGGTGACCAGACGATCGCCAATAACTCCTGACGCACGGACATCACCTGCAGAAACTCCCGCATCGGTGCCGCCTTGCAATGAGAACGTGCCCGCGCCGGACAGCGCATCGCCAACCACATTAAAATTCGCGGTAGACCCTGCCTGCGAAATAGTGAACTGATTACCGGCAGCCCCCGCCGCATCAGAGCGGATATTGAGCGTGGCATTGGTTGCGCTGAAGGTGAACCCGTCAAAACGCCGGTCAGAATTCAGGCGATTCGCCAGATTGGATACCGTTTGCGATGCCGTAGCACCCGCCTGAAAATCCACCCCTTCCGTGAGCGTCACACCATTGAGCTGAACGGTCTGCCCTGCGCCGACGTTGGCATTGAATTGCAATGCTCCGCTGGCCTGAGCACCGCGAGATGTATTCGTCGCCAGCTCATTGCGCGCAGACTGCGCGCCATTGAGCAGCGGCACACCATTGAAGTTCGTTTGATTGGCCAAACGGTCGATCTCGCGTGCCAGATTCTGGAATTCGCGATTCAGCCCTTCGCGGCCACTGGCGCTCAGTGCCCCCGAATTGGCCTGCACCGACAGTTGCGACATGCGATCCAGCATCTGGCCGATCTGGTTCATTCCGCCATCAGCCACCTGCAGCATACTGGAGGCCTGCGTGATGTTAAGCGCAGCGGATCGCAGCCCCGACACCTCAGTCTGCAAAGACGTTGCGGCAGACAGCGCCGCCACATCTTCCGACGCCTGAGCCAATCGGCGACCACTGGCGATATGCGCGATCGTCGCAGCAAAACGGCTATTCGTGTTACCAATAGATTGTTGAATTAACCCCGCACTGAATGCGGAAATTGGATTTGGCATGACAGTCAAGCTCCTTGCTTCTTACAGATTACCTATCCACCTATCTAGGGCGATCACCTGTAATTTTTTTATTTATCGGCATTTTACCGCAAATAAATTAACGCAATGTAAATTTTATCTTTGATTTTAGGGATATATTCCCGTTATTTTGAGGCCGCGCCTACTGGCAAACTAAGATACTGAGAAAAACCTCTGTCCAACTATATACCACAATTTGAGGAAAAAACCAAATGCTGAATCCGTTCGTTGACCTGTTTTCCACTATTATTCAGCTTTATAACTATGTCTTGATAACTTGGGTAATCCTCAGTCTTTTGATCAATTTTGAGGTGGTAAACCGCTTCAATCCGCTGGTTCAGAGGGTCAATGACATTCTCAATCGACTGGTAGAGCCGGTCTTAAGACCCATCCGCCGACTGACCGACCGATTCCTGCCAAACCTAGGCGGAGTCGACCTTTCACCGATTGTGTTATTTTTGCTACTGCAATTTATACAAAATGCACTCTACAGCTGGTTTTATACGGTATAGTTCATCAAATCTTACTTAAAGACGACCGTTTTGGTGCCATTGAGCAGCACCCGATGCTCGATGTGATAGGTGATTGCACGGGCCAGCACCACACATTCAATATCGCGGCCAATCGCCACCATCGCTTCCGGGCTATGCGCGTGATCTACCCGCGCCACTTCCTGCTCAATAATGGGTCCTTCATCCAGATCATCCGTGACATAATGGGCCGTTGCCCCAATCAGCTTCACGCCGCGTTCATAAGCCTGATGATACGGCTTGGCCCCTTTAAAGCTCGGCAAGAACGAATGGTGGATATTGATCGCCTGTCCGGCCAGTTTTTGACTTAATTCAGGTGACAAAATCTGCATATAGCGCGCCAGCACCACCAGATCCGCCTCATGTGTTTCTATCAATTTCCACACTTCGCGTTCCTGCTGTGGCTTCGTGTCTTTAGTGACAGGCAAATGATAGTAGGGGATGCCGTGCCATTCCACCATGGCACGCATGTCATTATGGTTAGAAATGACCGCAGGAATCTCGATCGGCAACGTGCCCGCACGATAGCGGTGCATGAGGTCGTTCAGGCAATGCCCAAACTGCGACACCATGATAATCACCCGCTGCTTGCGGTTGCGATCGCGGATTTTCCAATCCATGTTAAACCGTGTCGCCACTTGATCGGCAAAAGACTTACGCAGTGCCACTTTGTCCGGTGTATTGTCACCGCAGGAAAAATCCATCCGCAAAAAGAATCGTTGCGTTGACGGATCGCCAAACTGCGTAGACTCAATAATGAAGCCCTGATTCTCATACAGGAATCCGGATACTGCTGCCACAATGCCAGGTTTATCGTGGCATGACAGGGTTAAAATATAACGACGTTCGCTCATGCAACCCTTCCCGTCGACGAGTGTGGTTTCAATGGTGGAATCACACAGGTCACTTTTGTCCCTTGATTGGGCACCGAATGTAATGACACGGTTCCGCCATGCAATTCAATGAAACTTTTAACAATCGAGAGCCCCAGACCGGAACCAGACTGTTGACCAGAAACCGCACCTGAACGGTAGAATTTATCAAACACCTGCTTTTGTTTTTCTTCATTGATGCCCACACCATGATCTTCAACCCACAGAATCACTTCACCAGAAGCGGCACGCTCAGCGCCCACATCAATCACGCTACCCGGGCGGGAATATTTTGCGGCATTGCTAAGCAGGTTCAGCATCACTTGTTTAATGCGGGTTTCATCGGCCACCAGATCACCCACATCCGCGGCACAATGGTTTTCGATAGTAAGATTCAGCACGCGCAAGCGCTCCTTCAGCAGAATCAGTACCGCTTCAATCATTTCATAAATATTGAATTCACTCAGATCGAGCTGCATATAGCCCGCCTCAATACTGGCCAGATCGAGAATGTTATTGATCAACTGCCCCAAATGCTGTGACGATTGGTGAATCCCTTCCACATATTCGCGCTGACGTTCGGTCAATCCGCCGAAATATTCATTGCGCAGAATATCGGAGAAACCGCTGATCGAAGTCAGCGGCGAACGCAATTCATAGGAGACATTCGCCAGAAACTCCGTTTTCAGGCGATCGGCCTGCTCTAACGCATCATTCTTCTCACGCAGACTGCGCTCAACCAGCGTGGAGTCAGTGACATCGGTATACGTCACCAATGTTCCGCCATCAGGCAGTGGCACCATCCGCCAATCCAGCACCGAACCATCGGAGCGCTCAATCCGCCCCTGTTGCAGGTTGCGCTGCTGCAGCTGTGCAATAAAGCGCTGCTTAAAGGCATCCCAGTCATCCACCATAAAGAAATGACGACACATATCGAGTACATCGCGTACATGCGCCGAGGTATCCATGGGGCTTTGTTTGAGGTGCCACATACTGACGAATGTGGGGTTAGACAGCTTGATGCGCCCATCTTCACCGACTACCACCACGCCCTCGCGCAAATTATCCAGCGTTTCGGACTGCACGGCGATCAGGGTATTATAGGAGCGCTCCAGCGCCAGACGATCGGTAACATCCTCATAAGCAAACAGCAGGCCGCCCAACGCATGCGGAATCGCCAGCACGCGCAGAATCTTGCCATCCGGCAGATAGAAGAACTCTTCATGTGGATCAAGAATCGTGAACAGCTTCTGCTGCTGTTGTTTGAAGGCCACAAAATTCGCCTGTTCCGGCAGGCTGCGTTTCTCGCGTAATGCCTCCAGAATTTCACCATATTGCGGTTGCGTGTCGAGCCAGCTTTCATCGAGCTGCCACAACGCCACGAACGCAAAGTTATAGTGCTTCAGACGCATATCCTTGGCAAAGATCGCCATAGCATTGGTGGAACTTTCCAAAAAGTCCTGTTGTGCCGAAATATAGCGCTGCACTTCAGCACGAATATTATCCTGCTCGGAAATATCGACTGCATAGCCCGTTACCGTTTCTTTACCCTCCGGCACTTCGCGAACGCGGAACAGCTTGCGTTGTCCACCCACAATCACGTGACGCTCAACCACCTGCTCCTGCCCTGTCACCAGCGCCTTAAGTGCCAACTCACGATGTCCCTTGAACAGCTCCAGCGCTCCCACTTCCAGCACTTCTTCTGCCGATTGCTCCGCCACTTCAGAAAAAGCAAGGTTGCAATACACAATATTCATATCGCGATTGCGTTGCCACACGGGGTTTGCCGATAAATTCAAAATATTGGCATGACGACGCGCTTCCAGCTTCACGCGCTCATGTTCTGCCCGCAAGGCTTCATATTGTGACGACAGATCCTTGGAGTCTTCCATAAGGATGCCTTAAGCTACTCCTAATAGCGATATGCCTCGGACTTGAATGGTCCCTCTGTTTTCACACCAATGTAATCTGCCTGTGATTGTGACAGCTTGGTCAGTTTCGCGCCCACTTTTGCCAGATGCAGCGCCGCCACTTTTTCATCGAGATGACGCGGCAATACATACACTTTATTGTCATAGTTTTTGTGGTTGCTCCACAGCTCAATCTGCGCCAACACCTGATTGGTAAAAGAGGCACTCATGACAAAGCTGGGGTGCCCTGTCGCGCATCCCAGATTCACCAGACGCCCTTTGGCCAGCAGAATGATCCGCTTACCATCCGGGAATTCCACTTCGTCTACCTGCGGCTTCACTTCATGCCACTTCATATTGGAAAGCGTTGCCACCTGAATCTCATTATCGAAGTGACCGATATTGCATACAATCGCACGGTCTTTCATCACGCGCATATGCTCAATTGTGATGATGTCTTTGTTACCCGTAGCGGTCACGAACAGATCCGCCACCGGTGCCGCCTCTTCCATCGTGACAACCTGAAACCCTTCCATCGCCGCCTGCAGCGCACAGATGGGATCGATTTCGGTGATCAACACGCGGGAACCATGCCCTGCCAGCGCCTTGGCGCAACCCTTGCCCACATCGCCATAACCGGCAACCACGGCCACTTTGCCCGCCAGCATCACATCGGTGGCGCGCTTAATGCCATCCGGCAAGCTTTCGCGGCAACCATAGAGATTATCGAACTTGGATTTAGTCACCGAGTCATTGACGTTAATAGCCGGCACTTTCAATGTACCTTTCTGCGCCATCTCGTTCAGACGCAGCACGCCCGTCGTAGTCTCTTCGGAAACACCCTTCACGTTTTTCATCAGCTCCGGATATTTATCATGCATCACGCGCGTTAAATCACCACCATCATCCAGAATCATATTGGGCACCCAGCCGTTGGGGCCGTGAATGGTCTGCTCAATGCACCATTCATATTCTTCTTCGGTTTCCCCTTTCCATGCAAACACCGGCACCCCCGTGGCAGCAATGGCTGCGGCGGCCTGATCTTGCGTCGAGAAAATATTGCAGGAGCTCCAGCGCACTTCAGCTCCTAGCGCCGTGAGCGTTTCAATCAGCACCGCCGTTTGAATGGTCATGTGCAAACACCCAACGATGCGCGCACCCTTGAGCGGTTGTTTTTTGCCGAATTCTGCGCGCAGCGCCATCAGGCCCGGCATCTCCGTCTCCGCAATCGCAATTTCACGGCGCCCCCAATCGGCCAGCGTAATATCGGCTACTTTATAATCCATCTTCACGGCGGCTGGCTTCACAGTCATAGTCTTGTCCTTTAAATCGGTCGTTTCATTCAGGTTATACGGGGTGCACCCTACTTTCAGGGGCAACGAACTTCAAGCACTTATTGGCAGAGCTCCACGGGTATTTCGATGACAGAATCCGTATCCAGATAGGGCAGAATCTCCAGCCAGTCCGCCTGAGCCAGCACCACACACCCTTCCGTCCCACGATAATCCGGCTGCGCCACATGCAGAAAAATGGCGCTGCCTTTGCCAGCAACCACCGGATCGTCATTGTAGCCGATGGGAATAATCAGGTTATACGCCTCATCCTCTCGCCATAACACCTCGTGCGAAGCCTCAAACGGCAACAACACCGGCCGGTTATAACACTCATGCGCAGGAGCATCGCACCATCCATCCCGTTGTGAAATAGCGCGCAGCGGCAGCTTTGTCACTGGCGCAGCCATTTTATCCGGACGATACCAGCATTCGCGCAACCGGTATGTTCCAGCAGGTGTTTTGCCATCACCCTCCCGCTTCGACTCCGCCACGGTGATTCCCTGTTTGCCTACCGCGCAACGATAACGTTTTCCGCCCGCCTCAAGCTCATCTTTTGCTATAAGTTTTAGATGTAACCCCATATAATATATGACCTGTTTCTGTTGCAGGGAAAGGCTTGGCAATTCAAATTATTTTGGCCTATAGTTACGACAACGAAATGAAAGGGGCAAGTATGAAAGAACCAATCACCACCATGGACGCGCTGAATTTGTGGCACCGCATTATCCTGCGCTCCCTGAAAGACACACCCTATGATCTGTCGCAACGCCAAATGGCGGTCCTGAGCACTGTCTATTTGACAGAGCCCCCCCATACCGTGCGTAATCTTGCGGAGCGACTGGGCATCTCTAAACCGGCGATTTGCCGTGCAGTAGATACTCTGTCGATGATGGAGCTGATTAAACGCAAAAAAGACGATAAAGATCGTCGCAATGTGTTTATCCAGCGCACCGTAACTGGTTCGGTATTTCTGAGTGACTATGCAGACCTGATTATGTCTGAACTGAACTCAAATGATACCGAGTGGCAGGATTTAAGCCGTAAACAGGAGCCGGCAAATACACAATGGCGTCACGCCGAAGCGGTGTAGCTCGCATTACGCCGCATCTATAAAGTAGAGGGGGAGTATGAGCGATTACTACATCATTGAATCGGATGGCAGCCGCAACGGACCGCATGGTCTGGTAGATATGGTCAAAAAGGTGCGCAGCGGAAAAGTGCTGGCTTCCACCGAAGTTTATGTCATTAAAGAAGATCGCTCTTTCTGTGCGGATGCATTGCCTGAACTCAAAGAATTTTTTGCCGATGGAGGTTCCGCCACCATCAGCCCCGCAGAATTTGATCGCGCAGCGCCCGAACATGAAGCCATCCACCTGATCCCCCTTATCAAGGAAGCCGCTGCGTTTTTGAGCACTCGCCAGCATATGGCGGTAATGTCTGGCGCCTTTATGCTGGGTGCCATCATTATGACGCTTGTTTCCGGCATTATTCTGCCCAGTATTCTGGTCGCCGTTTTTGGTACCGTTGTGGGTGGCTTCAGTTTCTTCATGCTGCTGACTGCAACATTGACTGTCGTGCGTAACCACCCTGTTGACGGCCGCTTCATGAGCGACCTGATGCAATATCACTTCAAACCGCTGTTTATCGCTTCGGCTATTACTGCTGGCATGGCATTTGGTCTGCCCGCCATCATTGGTGCGACGATTTCTAACATTGGTTACCTGCTGATGATGCTGGGGCTGATTCCCTTCAGCTTGTTTATTTTCACTCCCTTCATTCTCGCGGACGACCCTTCCCTGTCTTATAAGGAAGCAATGATGCTCAGCAAAAGCTGGGTAAAGGCTCAGGGCATGGACGATATGGGGGCGCTGGTGGGGCTGCTCTTTATCAATGCCATCGGCGTGCTGTGCTTCTTCCTGCCTGTCTTTATCACCCTGCCGATCACCTGCATCGCATTGGCTGATCTCTATGAGCAGAGAGTAAGCAAGGCTAGGTAAAAAATTCCTCAATCACTACAATATTGCGATCAGAAATTTCGATCGCGACCACGCTATTTTTGATCAAATAAAAATTAAATCACTGAAATGAATGAGCAATATATGGCAAGAACTTTTTTTGCCAAAAATTGTTTGCTAATGCGAACGAATTTTGCTTTTATTGACTTAGGAAAAATATTCCTACATAACAAAAAAACTACACAACATCGGCAAGCACACATCTTAAATTAAACATCACAGGTAAGCAGGGAGCCAAGGCCTATGAATGCGATGGTCCAATCCTTAAAGGAACTGAGCCAAATTAAACTCGCATCGATGGCCGCGATGGCCATTGTCCTGATCGCCTTCTTTATCTTTCTGTCTTTGCGCGTGTCATCTCCGGTAATGGCCCCCCTCTATTCCGAAATGACCGCTCAAGACGGAGCTACCATTGTTGCCGAACTTGAAAAGAAGGGCATTCCCTATGAGCTGCGCGCCGAAGGTACGCAGATTCTGGTCCCCGCCGACAAAGTACCGCAGATACGGATGTCGCTGGCCAGCACTGGACTGCCCTCCAAGGGATCTGTGGTTGGTTACGAAATATTTGACTCCACTGAAGCGCTGGGCACCTCAAACTTCGTGCTCAATGTCAACAAACTGCGCGCTTTGGAGGGCGAGCTGGCACGCACTATCAAAGCGTTTGCCAAGGTGAATGAAGCTCGCGTGCATCTGGTGATTCCCAAACGCGAACTCTTTACGCGTGATAAACAAGAGCCGACGGCGTCTGTCGCACTGACGCTTCGCGGTGCAGGCGAACTGGAAAAAGGTGAGATTGCCGCTATCCGCAATTTGGTGGCCACAGCCGTTCCCGGATTGAAAGTACAGCGCATCACCATCGTCGACAACCGTGGCCGCCTGCTGGCTAAAGGGGTGGATCAGGCAGGAGATCCGGGCGTCTTTGCTGCCGAAGCAGAGGAATTTAGGCTCGCCTATGAGTCACGTCTGCGCGATACCATCGAGCGGCTACTGGAGCAGTCGCTCGGGTTTGGCAAAGTGAAAGCGGAAGTCAATGCCGTCATTGACTTTGATCGCGTTGTCAAAAACTCTGAAAAATTCGATCCGGAAGGTCAGGTCGCGCGCTCGGTTCAAGGGATCACGGAAACCGAAAACTCCAATGAACGCAAAATCGATGACACCGTAACGGTGCAGAATAACCTGCCCGATAATAATAAAGATAAATCTTCGCTTGCTTCTCAAAGCCAACTACAGCGCAACGAAGAAACCACCAACTACGAAATTTCAAAAGAAGTGACCAATCAGGTCAAAGAAACCGGCACCGTGAAACGCCTCTCTGTTGCCGTGCTGGTGGATGGCACCTATGCGAGTAACGCATCCGGTGTCGCCGAATACACTCCTCGCTCACAAGCAGAACTGGATCAAATTGAAGATCTGGTCCGCTCGGCAATTGGTTTTGAGGCTGACCGTGGCGACGAATTGAAAGTCGTCAATATGCAATTCGTATCCAACATCGTCGAAGAACCAGAACCCGGTCCATTCGATTGGCTGAAGCGCGATCTCGACAGCATTATTCAGACGCTGGTTCTGGGTGGTGTGGCGATGCTGGCAATGCTCCTGGTGGTTCGTCCTCTGGTCAACCGCACCATCGAAGCCGCCGAAATGGCCCGCGAAGAAGAACGTCTGGGCATGGAAGCGCTCGAGAAAATCGACATTGCTGGTCAGCTGTCTGACCTGAGCAGTGAAGAAGAAGAAGACATGATCAGCATTGACCGTGTTCAAGGTCAGGTTAAATCGACGACCTACCGCCGTATCAATGAACTCATTGATCAGAACCCAGAAGCGACCGTTACGATTCTGCGTGACTGGGCGTTTGGTGCTGAGAAATAATCGGGGCTTGGAGGATAACACATGGCTAAAGCACCCATTGATCAGGACGAATACCGCAAGCTGACAGGCCTGCAGAAGACCTCAATTTTGCTGATGTCTATCAACGATGATAGTGCCGTAAAAATCCTCAACATGATGGAGGAAGAGGAAATCAAAGAACTCTCCGCCACCATGGCAACGCTCGGCCGCGTGAGCGCAGATACGGTAGAGCGGTTATTTACCGAGTTTCTGGACGCCATGTCATCGGCCGGTGTGATGATCGGATCGTACGACACCACCGAACGCCTGCTGCTGAAAGCGCTGGGACGCGATCAGGTGGATGGTATTATGGAAGACATCCGTGGTCCGGCCGGTCGTACCACCTGGGATAAGCTGGGCAATGTGAGCGAGGAGATTCTGGCCACTTACCTGAAGAACGAATATCCGCAAACCATTGCCCTCGTTCTGTCAAAAATTCGCCCAGACCATACAGCACGCGTATTGACCGAGTTCCCAGAAGAGCTGGCGATGGAAGTGATGATGCGGATGCTTTCGATGGAGTCGGTGAAGAAAGAAGTGCTCGACGGCGTGGAAAAAACCCTGCGCATCGAGTTCATGTCCAACCTTGCCAAAACGCAACGTCAAGACAGTCACGAACTTATGGCAGAAGTATTCAACAACTTCTCCCGCGATGTGGAATCCAGCTTCATGTCAAAACTCGAAGAACGCGACGAAGAAGCCGCAGAACGCATTCGTGCGCTTATGTTTACCTTCGAAGACCTTATCAAAGTCGATCCTTCCGGTATCCAAACGCTGCTTCGCGCCGTGGACAAAGAAAAACTGGCAGTGGCACTCAAAGGTGCTTCCGAAAATATCAAAACACTGTTCTTCGAAAATATGTCCGAACGCGCTTCCAAAATTCTGCTCGAAGACATGGAAGCCATGGGCCCTGTTCGCCTGAAAGACGTGGACGAGTCGCAGATGTATGTGGTGAATACCGCCAAGGATCTGGCAGCCAAAGGCGAAATCGTCATTGCAGATGCCGGTGGAGAAGAACAACTGATTTACTAGTCAATCACTCGAAAGTGTTAGTGGGCCATGCAGGTACAGCGGTTTAACTTTGAAAAGCTTCAGGATTTCAGACGCCCTCTCGATGAGTTGGAAGAAGAAGTCGAGATTGAAGAAGAGGTTGCCCCGCCGCCACCACCGCCGCCCACTTTCTCGCTCACCGAACTGGAAACCGCCAAGCGCATCTCCTTCGAAGAAGGCCGGCAAGCAGGCATTAAGGAGGGGATTGAACAAACCTTTTCCAAAGAACGGCAGCAGCTGACCAATGTTGATCAGGTATGTGCGCGCCTTGCAGATGAAATCGGCACCATCCGTGACCGTCATATCCATTACATCACCGAACAAAGCCATGACCTGTCCGCACTGATCATGATGATCTGTCGCAAAGTCGCAGGCGATGTCACCTCCGCAATCCCAAGCTCGGGAATCGAGCAAATGGTCGCCGACTGTATCGGGATTCTGATGCACCAACCCAAAGTTAATCTGGTCGTTCACCCCGATATGGCCAATCACATGGGTGAGATTATCGCCTTAAAACTCAAGCAGATGAATATTGAATGCGACGTTCAAGTCAGTGGCGATGCAAGCCTTGCCACCTATGAAGGCCGGCTGGAATGGAAGAATGGCTCGGTGGAGCGGAATGTATCAACAATCTGGAAACAGGTGGAGAGTAAGCTGGAATCAGTTGATTTTGCCCAGCTGGCTAGGCTAAAAGCAGAAGAGGAGCCGGCAAAACATGCCGCCCCCTTTAAGACGGCCCCAGAGATATCGGCAAAAATGGACATGGATCTGTCCGCCGAAGCAGAGACAGAGGTAGAAACAGACGCAGGCGCTGACCTAGTAACAGCGCTGCTGACGGAAACGGATACGCCGGTGGAGGCAGAGGTGATCACGCCAGAACTGGCCGCCATGGAAGAGGTCATCGAAGAAATCGCTGCGGAAACGCCGCCTGCAACACGGGGCAAGCGCAGCAAAGTAGAAGATATAACAACAGCAACATCAGAAGAGGGAGATGATTAATGGCTGATAATTTTGCAAGTGCCTTGGCTGAAACCGAAGGCAATATCACACTGGATGCCGTCAGCGACATTCCAGTACAGATTTCAGTGGTTTTGGGGAAAACCTCCATGCAGGTGAACCAATTGCTCAAGCTGGGCCGCGGTGCGGTGGTTGAGCTGGATCGTAAGGTGGGGGAGCCCATTGATATCTACGTGAACAACCGGCTGGTAGCACGCGGCGAGGTGGTGGTAGTGGAAGACCGCATCGGCGTCACCATGACGGAGATTATTAAAGCCGAGAAATAACCCGCGTTCAACTGACCGCACCATACGAATGGAGAAGCCATGCGACTACTGATTATCGGAGACCTTAACGGACAAATTGGGGCTGCCAGCAAAATTGCGCGCGCACGCGGTGCCAAGGTGGGTCAGGTTTCAGATATTGACGGCGCGTTCCAGATGTTATGTGAGGGTCAGGGTGCCGATCTGGTGATGGTGCAGGCTGATGCCGATATCGCCCGCTTCGTACAGATGCTTCACAATGAACGCATTCATGTCACCATTGTCGCCTGCGGTATTGATTCCGACTCTCGCGCAGCGGTAAAAGCCATTAAAGCCGGCGCTAAAGAATACATCCCTCTCCCGCCAGATGAAGAGCTGATTGCCGCCGTCTTTGAAGCTATCAGCGAGGAAACGCATTCCGTCATTCATGGCTCAGATGCGATGCGTCAGGTGCTGCAAATTGCTGATCAGATCGCCCAATCCGATGCCAGCGTGCTCATCACCGGCGAATCTGGCACGGGTAAGGAAGTAATTGCCCGTTACATCCACAAGAAAAGTGACCGTGCGACCAAACCCTTCATCAGCCTCAACTGCGCCGCCATTCCAGAGAATCTGCTGGAGTCCGAGCTTTTTGGCCATGAAAAGGGAGCTTTCACCGGTGCAATTTCGCGGCGTCTGGGTAAGTTTGAAGAAGCAAACACCGGCACGTTATTGCTCGATGAGATCAGCGAAATGGCGTTGCATCTGCAATCCAAACTGCTGCGTGCCATTCAGGAGCGCGAAATCGTCCGCGTTGGCAGCAACAAACCAGTAAAGGTAAATATCCGCATTCTGGCAACCAGCAACCGTGATCTGGAGGCGCAGGTGCGCAAAGGCCTGTTCCGCGAAGACCTGTATTTCCGCCTGAATGTCATCAATCTGCAACTGCCAAAATTGACCGATAGGCTGGGCGATATCGAGCCGCTTTCCACCTATTTTATTGAGAAATACTCGAAAGCAAATGGTATGCCTACCCGCAAACTGGGAGAAGATGCGTTGCGCAAGCTCAAGGCCCACAGCTGGCCCGGAAATGTGCGCGAACTGGAAAATATCTGCCACCGCGCCGTATTGATGGCCAAGGGCGACAGCATTAGCGCCGATGCGGTGTTGATCCAGAATAGCAACTACGCCCCCCTACCCGCTGAATCCGATTCGGTGACCACATTCTCCGCCGCAGTATCACGCGACAAGCAAGGAAAACCCAGCGATCTGGTTGGCCGAACCGTTGCCGACGTCGAGCGTGACCTGATTCTTGACACACTGGATCATTGCCTTGGCAACCGCACCCATGCCGCCAACATTCTGGGCATCTCTATTCGCACTCTCAGAAATAAACTGAAACTCTACTCTGAGACGAACGGGCAACAGGTTAGCAACGGATAAGGAGTCTTATGGCCGACGATAACGCCGCGACCGCTGGCCGCTTTAGCCTCCCCGCGCTCCGTTTAGGCGCTGGCGTAGCGGCTGGCCGTAGCGACATTATGTTCGCGCTGGGCATTGTTGGGATTCTGGTAGTACTGCTACTGCCTGTTCCACCGATGCTGCTCGATTTTCTGCTTGGCATTTCTATCACTCTGTCCGTGCTGATCCTGATGACCGTGCTGTTTATCGATAAGCCGCTGGGGCTCAGTTCTTTCCCGACAATTCTGCTGATTGCCACCATGCTGCGCCTGGCACTCAATATTGCGTCGACACGTCTGATTCTAGGGCACGGGCACGAAGGCGCTGACTCTGCCGGTCACGTAATTCAGGCATTTGGTAACTTTGTAATGGAAGGCTCGCCGCTGATCGGTACAATTATCTTCGGCATCCTGACCATCATTAACTTCATCGTTATCACCAAAGGTTCAGGCCGTATCGCCGAGGTGTCTGCCCGTTTCAGCTTGGATGCTATGCCCGGCAAACAAATGGCCATCGATGCCGATTTATCCTCCGGCCTTATTGATGAGGGGCAAGCAAAAGCACGCCGCAAAGAGCTGGAAGATGAAAGTACCTTTTTCGGCGCGATGGACGGTGCGAGCAAATTCGTGCGCGGCGATGCCATTGCCGGTTTGTTGATTACTTTCATTAACTTCGTTGGCGGCATGATTATCGGTATCGTCATGAATGATCTGACGTTTAAAGATGCCGTGCATACCTACACTATCCTCACCATTGGTGATGGTCTGGTATCGCAAGTGCCTGCACTGATTGTGTCTACTGCCGCCGGTCTTTTGGTGACCAAAGCAGGGGAAACCGGTTCGGCAGAAAAAGCGGTGTTAGGACAGCTCAGCCGAATCTCCACTCCGCTTGGCGTCACCTGCTTCCTGCTGATCATGATTTCATTCATGCCCGGTATCCCTATGGCGCCGTTCCTGCTGCTGGCGGCCATCATGGGCTATATTTCTTACGTGGTGTACCGCAAAAATGCCGATGCTAACGATGCGGTTCTTGATGTAGGCCGCGCGGGTGCCGGTTCTGCACGTGCATTGCCCGGTGCAGCCGGTGTGCCGGCCGGACGTGCGGGTGAAGCTGCACCTGCCGGTTCGATTGATGAGCAAGTGACCGATTCCCTGCATATCGATAGCCTGAGGCTTGAACTTGGCTATGGTCTGCTGCCACTCATCAACTATCAGAAAGGTCACCGCCTGACCGAACAAATCAAGGCTTTGCGCAAACAAATGGCTCGTGAGCTTGGTTTCGTGATTCCGCCGGTGCGGATTCAGGATAATATGCAGCTACCCGCCAATAGTTATGTGATTAAAGTGAAAGAAATTGAGTCCGCACGCGGCGATGTGCGGCCGGATATGTTGTTGGTCATGGACCCAAGTGGCGGCAAAATTAACCTGCCGGGCGAAGACACCACCGAACCAACGTTTGGGCTACCCGCCATGTGGGTCAGTGAAAATCAGCGCGAAGAAGCCCTGTTCAAGAACTACACCGTGGTTGATCCGCCAACCGTAATCACCACGCACCTGACCGAAATTGTGAAAGAAAACATGGCCGAGCTGCTGTCTTACGGCGAAACGCAAAAACTGATGGATGATCTGGGCAAAGAAGAACAGAAGCTGATTTCTGAAACCGTGCCGGGCCAGATCAGCGTCAGCGGAGTACAACGGATTCTGCAAAATCTGCTGGCTGAGGTGATTTCTATCCGCGACCTGCCCACGATCATGGAAGCGGTTTCCGAAGCGTCGCGTATCACTCAGAATGTCACAGTCATTACCGAGCATGTGCGCATGCGCCTTGCCCGCCAGATCAGCCATTCTGTCACCAACGATGAAGGTTATATCCCGATTGTCGCGCTTTCACCGGCATGGGAACAGACCTTTGTAGAATCGTTGGCGGGCGACGGTGAAGACAAAACACTGACCATGGCTCCCAGCAAAATTCAGGACTTTATCAACAATGTCCGCACTAAACTGGATCATTTCGCCATGCAGGGTGAAACCCCCGTATTATTAACTAGCCCAACCATCCGTCCTTATGTACGCTCGCTGATAGAACGCTTCAGAGCCTCAACGGTGGTCATGTCACAAAATGAGATTCATCCGAGGGCACGGATTAAGACTCTGGGGCAGATATAATAGCCCCTAGACGAAAGGTAATGTGCGATGCTGGTTCGCAGTTTTACAGCACAGGATATGAAGCAAGCCATGAAAATGGCTCGCGAACAGCTGGGCGAAGATGCCATCATGCTCTCTACAGATAGCAACAATAACGGCGATGTCGTGGTAACCTTTGCGCTGGAGCATCCCGACGATAAGCCGCTGTTTGAAGCGGATGAACGTCCGGTCGGAGGATTTTTCCGCAGCGAAGTCCAGAAAGAACCCGCGCTCGCACGCGAAAGTATTATTGCCCCACCTAAACCACTCACGACCGATAAACCCAAAATCGTCGCTGCGCATGCGGTAGCAGAAAAGCCCGCGCCGCCCAAAGCCGCCGCCGCACCACCACCAGTCATTAAACCTCAGGCCACAATTCCCAGCTCAGACCTGACCGATTCTTTACCTGCAACCATGGTTGAAGCCGTGCAGGACATCCTGCAGCACCATGCCACTCCTGATGCGGTGTTGCAAAAAATGGCGAAAGCCGCCAAAGCGCTGAAGCTACCGAAGAAAGTCACTATCGACTCTCTGGAAACATCGCTCGCCAGCACCTTGGAATTGTGTTTCCACTTTCGCCCACTCACCTTTGCTCAGGATAATATTCGTATCATTCTGGTTGGGCCTCCGGGCATGGGCAAAACCTTTACAGCCGCTAAAATCGCTGCCAGCATTGTGGTGGGCAACCGACCGGTGACTGTCATTTCTACCGATAATACCCGCGCCGCCGGCGTCGACCAGCTTTCCGCCTTCACTAAGATTCTGGGGGTCGATTTGCTCACGGCCAATAGCCGTCAGGAACTGCGCGATATGTTGTCCGACATCAGCGAGGAGACCAGCGTCATCGTCGACAGCGCCGGCTGCAACCCCTACGACTTTAATGAACTGAAATCACTTGGAGAATACGCTACTTTAGACGGGATTGAACCGGTACTCGTATGCTCAGCAGGCGCAGATGCCGGAGAGGCCGCCGAGATCGCCACGGTATTCACGTTCCTTGGCATCGAACGCATTCTGATCAGCCGCAGCGACTGTGCAAGGCGTTTTGGTAGCGTGCTGGCCGCCGCCTCCGCTGGCGATTATGCCTTCTGCCACGTCACCAGCTCACCCAAGGTCATGGGCGATCTGCAGGCGCTGGATTCCCTGACCCTGTCGAAATTACTCACCCACTACCAACGCGAACGCAAGGCTTCCTAGAGGACTCATACTCATGAACACCACTGCCACATAAACCAATAACACT
>Ga0214923_10001374_pt1 | contig 34744 bp, 24 predicted proteins | sample LL1510_MetaG_FD_177993 | JGI IMG/M metagenome (GOLD analysis project Ga0214923, IMG submission 177993) | Freshwater microbial communities from Lake Lanier, Atlanta, Georgia, United States - LL-1510 | ecosystem: Environmental > Aquatic > Freshwater > Lake | place: USA: Georgia | collected...
GAGATAAACCTTTGGGAGTTCCGTTTAGAAACGGATATTCAAATAAAGATTGATGAGTTTGGAAAACTCTCTGATAAGATTGATAGGGTGAAGAGTGAGTTAGAAACCCTTTCAGAGAGGTATAGAGGGATTGAGGATGAAATCAGACCGGTATTGGAGGAGTTGAATAAGATGGGTACGAAATCCCTACGAACGAAATCCTATTTAGTAACGATTAAACGAATGGGGTATAGTAGGGAGAACTACAAATACAAAGAAAGTTTTGAGAAAGGGTTGGAGAAGGTGAATAAGAACACCCGAAAGGTATTGGAGGAAATCCTACAAACCACCAAAACCCTCACCACCATTGGAACATCCATTGGTGTTCAGAAAATCGATGAAGGGTGGTTAAGGGATTTATGGAAAAGAGTTGTGGGTAGTTTCAAACGATTACGAACCACTTTGAAGGGGAACAATAAGGAGTTGGATGAATTGAATGGGTTGTTGGATAGGATGGGGGTATAATCAATAACTTGATTCTATTTAAATTATTCAACCGAATTTTTATTTGGATTTTCAAACCCATCCAATACTTTAAAAAGCAAATCAGAATGAATGAAAATATCATCTATGGAAGAAATTTCAATTTTCACTTCTTTCTTCTGCTCATCAATAATTGCTAAATACTTTTTCAAACCATTAAGGTAAAGTCTACATAAAGTTTTCCGATTATTATCATCGAGCAAAATCGCAAAATATGATTGAGCATCCCTATAAGAAATTCTGCTAACATTTAATCGTTGACGGAGAATAGATTTAACAACCATAAAACCCTCCATCTCTATTTCGGTGGTTACAACTTTATTTTCGTCTTTCTTAAGTAATTCGTTCTGTTTGATTTCATCTTCCTTTGCTTTCTCATCCTCTTTCGATAGAGCTGTTTTTAATCTTTCAGTAATCAAATCACTAATATGTTGCTGAATAGATTTTTTTGTTAGATTCGTGAATTGCTCAAGAACCTTAGCAGTAATAACACTTGGATATACTTGTTTAGCAAAGAGTTTAACAAATTCAGAACTTGGGTTAGTTAGTTCGGACTGAAGTAATGATTTTAACTCATTAGTATACTTCAGTTCACTTGCAGTATTTGCTATACTCTCTGCATTAAAAACTGATTTATGAAACTTCCGTAATTCTTCTATTTGATTATCTTTTATTTCATTGATATTGAATTCCAAAAATGGTTTTTCATCCATTTTATTTGATTCAACTAAATCGGAATAAAATCGATAAGATATTCCATTGGTCAATAATCCAAATTTTGCTTTAGATACATGGAAATACCTTAGTAGTTGTCCATCATGTAGATTTAGATTTTGACCCCAATGTTTACATTCCACAAGAATGGTGGGTGTTCCATCTTTAAAAATAGCATAATCTATCTTCTCTCCTTTTTTTGTTCCAATATCAGTTATATATTCTGGAACTACTTCCAAAGGATTAAAAACATCATAACCCAATGTTTGAAGGAATGGCATGATAAAAGCATTCTTCGTTGCTTCCTCAGTTTGAATTTGTTCTTTGAGTTTCGTAACTCTGTCACCTAACTGTTTGATTTGGTCTTTAAAGTCCATGAGTTTAAATTTTTATTTTTTTTTTAATGAAATATTAATTAAATTAAAATGTTCGAGTCGGTCTAACACTAGCACCATAGTCTTTTGTGTGGTTTATTACACTACCCAAACCTCCATTTGGATTATTAAATAACATTATCCAAGCTCCATCCGGTATAGATTGTGAACTAGACCAATATAAATAACCACTTAGTCCCCCAATGCCCTGAGAATGTAAATTATTGAAAATAAGTTGCAATTCACCTAGACTGGGTAGATACCAGTCAGAATATCCATTTAACACAAAATCAGCACACACGCTTGCTGCAATAGGTCGTTGAGTGCATCCTGCAGTAATTAGTAAAGTATTAATAGCACCACTGCCTACATTAGTGGATGTATTTTGTATATCCAAACCATAACATCCCCAATAATACTCGCCTAGGAGCCAATTCCCTAGGTCATAAGGTGCACATACTAATCCATGCGCACCTGTTGAATCAACATAAAAAACAATACCACCAGCATAATTTGAACCAATTAAGGGTGTTGACATCGTGTTAATAATCACCTCATCCCCATACACCACTACACCATTGGTATTCTTCGCATAACTCCTTACATAATAGGTCGTTGAAGGATTAAGATTCCTTAAAATTGTGGAGAAAGAACCAACCCCCGCACCATCTTCAGTTCTCATATTTCCCATATTTGGATTGGGGGTGGTAGAGTAACAAACACCCCTTAAAACAATCGAACTACCCCCATCATTCGTAATATTTCCACCGACAATTAGACTATCAATCCCAATTGAAGTAGGTGTGTTGGTTGTAATGGAGGGTAAACAAAGTGATGTTTGCGTTGGAAGTTGGGAGGTATACAGATTGGTTATTTCTTGTTGTGTGAGGGCACGATTCCAGATGCCGATGTCGTCGAGTTTTCCGTTATATGCATCAAATGCTGGATGATTCATTCTTCCGAATGCCCCGGAGCCTATTAATATCGGGTTTCCAGTAGAGTTAACAGTGCTAATTAAAATTCCATCCTTATAAAAATTCCCAACACTTCCATTGTTGGTATATACTAAGTGCGCCCAAACATTATTGGCTGACATAGGAATAGTTGAATAACATAAAAATCCAGTGCTAGTATTACTGCCTAAACTCCATAAACCTTGATTATAATCAGTTCCCCACCAGGACATACCTGGACCGTCAGTGTTTTGGTAAAATTCTAAAAGTCTTGGATTTATACATCCCGTTCCTACATTCATTACCCAAACAGACATGGTTAATCCAGTTTGAATTGTTGATGTATTCACATTCACATCTATTCTTGTTGCACAACCAGAACTTGAAAAATAATACGCCCCATTCTGATTCCCAAACCTATCTGTTGTTAAGGTCGCACCATTAACGGTTCCATGATTCCCATTCCCCGAACCATCCTGAGCATTTCCATTGAAACCCCACCATCCAACTAATCCATTGGTCGGAACATAGGAAGGAACCGATTGGGAATAGAGTTGGTTGGTAAAACCGAAGATGAATAAAATCATCAAAAAGTGATAGAAATGTTTCATAAGAATTGAGGTTGGTATTCAAATATACTTGAAAGGGTTTGAAACTCCTTGAATTAGGTATTTTGACCCAATCTGACACGAAATGGGGGTATATCCCTCCAATCTATGAATACCCACCCCTCAATGGTTCTCCATCCCTTCATCCCCAATACCCCTTTAGGGTATACCATATTCTGTAATGTGAAGAGGTTGTTAAATCGTTCATAACATGGTTCTGGAAGGGGGGTTCATTACTATATTAGGGTTCTACCCTAACCACCCTTAAATAGTAGTGAAAATGAAGGTATTTTATTCACGGGTTTCCACCTCCGAACAAAACGATGAACGACAACTCCAAAACTTGAAGGGATACGATTATATCCTTTCAGATAAGTGTAGTGGTTTAATTCCTTTGTACGAAAGACCGAAGGGTTCTCAAATCCTCAAACTCATCAGAGAAGGGAAACTGGAACACTTGGAGATACACTCCATTGATAGGTTGGGAAGGAATATGATTGATATTTTGGGGGTATGGAGTGTTTTAACTCAAAAGGGTATCACCATCGTTTGTAGAAACCCTTCAATCCGTAACCTTACGGAAAATGGTAAGGTTGATAAGTTCTCTCAATTGATGATGGGGATACTATCAACAATGGGAGAGTTTGAAAAGAGTTTGATTAAGGAACGACAGTTGGAGGGGATTAAAATCCGAAAACAAAAAGGGTTGTATGGAGGAAGGAAGATTGGAACAACCATCAACCCCAATGATTTCCTTCAGAAAGAGAAATCCCAAAAAATCAAAGAATACCTCCTAAAAGGATACACCCACGACGAAATCTCTAAAATCCTCCAATGTTCCCCATCAACCATTCAAAAGGTGAAAAGGTTGATTGAATAGGCTGAATAACCAATGGTGTGGAAGGGTAGTTTCAAATGATTACTAACCACTTTGAAGGGGAACAATAAGGAGTTGGATGAGTTGAATGGGTTGTTGGAAAGGATGGGGAGATAATTGATAACTAAAATTTATGGTTAATTGATTCATAAAAAAATAGAATTATTATAGAAATTAAATTCTTGTGTTATTTAAATTAAAACACGCATACTTAATCTTAAATAATATTTGATTTTGATTATAAGTATATGAATATCAAATTAATAATTAAGTACCACCCTTAATCTCTGAGGCAACGAACCGAAAAACCGTAGAGATGGTCGTTGGCGTTCCGGTTAACAATACCGTGGTTATAGTTCAGGCCACGCCTCCAAGCATTAGGTCCGGAAAGCGACGACGACCACCAGTAACCGCTGAAACCAACGAAGTAGAAGCCCCCGCTGTAGGACCGATAGCCGCCCGGCTCTGCAGAGAAGCCTGAAGAGTTGGTCGCTCCCGTATTAGGCGAATTCCAACCACCGGGCGTCGGTTGGGTCGCCGTGCTCTTCAAAGCTCCACCTGAACCTCCCAAGAAGGTTTCTAAGTTTGTCCACTCCCCATCCGTGGGTACATGCCAACCCATGGGACATAGACCTTTTTTATTCATGACTGCATAGTGGTTATACAAATTTCCGTACAATCCATCGTTCCCGGGATTGTTATCATAAGCGGCATAAGCACCAGCAGTTGTGTTCTCCCAAGCACTGTTACTCAATCCCGTCGGAATATTATCTCCGTTTCTGTATTTGCTTACCTTCAAATTACTCTGAGTCCAGCATTGGGCTCCGATTTGAACGGTATTGTAATTGTTGCCATCTACATCAGAAACAGTTGATGTACCGCAGGAAAAAGAGGGAATAGGTGTACCAGTACTAAAACTAACCTCATCCCCATACACCACTACACCATTGGAGTTCTTCGCATAACTCCTTACATAGTAGGTCGTTGAAGGATTAAGATTTCTTAGAATTGTTGAGAATGAACCAACCCCCGAACCATCTTCAGTTCTCATATTTCCCATATTTGGATTTGGGGTGGTAGAATAACAAACACCCCTTAAAACAATCGAACTACCCCCATCATTCGTAATATTTCCACCGACAATTACACTATCAATTCCAATTGACGAAGGTGTGTTGGTTGTAATGGAGGGTAAACAAAGTGATGTTTGTGTTGAAAGTTGGGATTTATAGAGATTGGTGATTTCTTGTGGGGAGAGTGCTCGGTTCCAGATACCGATGTCGTCGATTTTACCGTTGAATGATTGTATTGCAATTGGTACTCCTGAGCCCCACCAATCTATGCATTGACCAATTGTATAATACCTCCCCGAAGTATTTAAACTACCTGACAAACCAAAATTGACTTGTAAAGAATCAACTAATATACCATTCCTATAAATTTTTACAATTGGTGAATTGAATGTACAAATAACATTCACCCATGTATTCGTATTTAATACTAAACTACTTGAATTATTATTTAAAATGCCATTGTATGGCAATGCACATGCGAAATCCACAACTCTATTGTTAACTGAATCCCAATTAGAGTCAAAAAGTCTTAAGAAGAATCCACCATCACCGCCTAGGTGAGTAGCTGGTCCAAAAATCCCTTGTAAGTCCTGACCTCCATAGGATGGATTACCACTTGGTCCAACACTATAAATCCAAGTTGAAATTGTAATCGCATTATTAAAATTGTTCAGGGTTAGACTTGGTTGGATTTGAATGTGGTTTAAATTTCCATCAAAACTATACGCACTATTTTGATTCCCAAACCTATCTGTTGTTAAGGTCGCACCATTAACGGTTCCGTGATTCCCATTCCCCGAACCATCTTGAGCATTTCCATTAAATCCCCACCATCCGACCAATCCATTGGTGGGAACATAGGAAGGAAGCGATTGGGAATAGAGTTTGGATGTAAAACCGAAGATGAAAAAAATCACCAAAAAGTAATAGAATTGTTTCATATATATTGAGGTTGGTATTCAAATATACTTGAAAGGGTTTGAAAAATCAATGACCTTATAAATCAGTCATTTATTGAAGTTCTTCAATAATTCAACGAACAACTTCTTCTTCTCATCATCCATTTGGTTCAAATAGGATAGAATATCGGTTGTTTCCGTATTACCAACATTTGGGGGTGAGATTTCACCTATGGAGAACATCTTTGAACCACCTACTTTCAGTTCCTCTTCGGTTGTATTGAAGTAACCCCGAAAGATTTGTTCACTACTGTGACCACTCATACTCATAATGATGTGGTAGGGAAGGTTGTTGTTTATCCCTTCTCTGATAAAGGTTCTTCTCATTATATGTGAAGAAATGAACTTGTAAAGGGGTTCTCTAATATCAGTTCCTTTAACCACTTTACCATCGGTGGTGAAGGATGGTTTAGAAACCCTACGGTTCAACCCTACAATTCTACCGATTTCTTTGATATGTTGGTTGAACTTTTGATTAGAAACTAAACACCCCCTTTGAGATTGAGGGAAAATGAAATCTTCTCTGGTTCTGCTGGATGAGTATTTTTTCCAAATGTTGAAGGTGAGTTGGTTAATTGGAACTCTTACCTTTTTTCCTACATTGGATTTTTCCATCCTAAAAACAAAATAACCATTTCCTTTTTGTGTATCATCAAAGTGGTAATTATCTATTTTCAACTTAATTAAATCCCCGAAACGACAACCAAGACCGCACCCAAATATTAACATATCCTTATATACCTCTAAGTTGGTGAATTTCCGATACTTACCATTTTTTAGGGGAACTGAAAAATATTCGTTTGTGTATTTGCTATGGTTATCATTTGTAAAATCAAATTCAGTAAACTCACTCAATTGGAGGAGTTCTGTTCTATTGAGGAAGATAATCTCCTTATCGAAGGTGGTGTTAATTTTTATACCCTCTATCACTTTATCACAAAATCCATTCCGGTGACACCAACGGATAAAACCTCTCAAACAACGAAGGTGTTTGTTGGTGGTGGAGGGTAATCTGTTCTTACTCTTTGTAGAGTAGTTGAGGTAATCCCTTTGAAAATCACCATCAATTTCACCTATATTGAAATATCTACCCCCTGAATACACATCAACAAACTCCCTTACCTGTTCCAAAGAATTGATAAGGGTTCTCAAATAGTTATTGGATAATCGAATATCCTTCTTCACATCCAATATGTATTCATCCAGTAGGGTTGAGAAACCATACTCCTTTTTGGTTTCTACCATCTTTTTCTCAACCAATTTGGAAACATACATCTCCACCAACTCAACGGTTGGGAGTTGTCCTTGAAGTTCAATCCGTTGAACAATTTTGTTCATTTCCAACAACTTCTCTTTGAGAAGGAGGTTTTTGGAACGGTGGTCGGGGTCGGTTCTTCTAACGGGGTTCTCCTTACTATCCTCGTTCCAATCCTTCAATAAAACCTTTATTCCTAATGATTTTCTTAACTTCTTCCCATTGTAGAAGTAGTTCAATATCACCATCAGATTTTCGGTGTTCGATGACCCCCTTTTCCTCGTTCGATAGTTAAGATTTAGGTAAATCCCCATACCCAAATGTATGAAAAATCACCCCAAATTGTTCACAAATTGTTCACATCGAACAAAAAACCCCATTTCCTGAGCAGAAAATGGGTTTTTGGTGGTCTCGGCAGGAATCGAACCTGCATCTTAGGCTCCGGAAACCCACATACTATCCGTTGTACTACGAGACCTTGGGCCTTGGAAAACCAAAGCCGACCATGGGGTCGGCTTTGGGGTTGTAGCGGGGGCCGGACTCGAACCAGCGACCTTCGGGTTATGAGCCCGACGAGCTACCAACTGCTCTACCCCGCAATAAATTGGACTGCAAAGATACGATTTATTTCTTTGCTCCCCAAATTATGAACGATATTTGTGACCGATGATGCGTCTGGGGGTTTCCTGGGCGTCTTGGACCACCTCGTATGAACCCAACCGATCCAATTCAACCCGTAGCGAACGGCTCGCAGGCGGTATTTAGCCCTGATTTCAAAGCAGGTTTTATCAATTTGTTGGGAAAGCCCAACGCGGGTAAATCCAGTTTGCTCAATGCCTTGGTGGGGGAGCCTCTTTCGATTGTCACTCCCAAGGCCCAAACGACTCGGTCTCGTTGTCTGGGTATGTTGCAGGGCGAGCAATATCAGCTCATTTTGGGGGATACCCCCGGCTACCTGGAGGCACGTTATGCCCTGCAGCGAATGATGACACGCAGCATTGAAACAGCCCTCGAAGATGCGGATGCCTTGGCCTGGGTAGCGGATATCCGCGATCATCCGACCCAAGAATCGTTTTTGCCAAGGCTTCTGCCGCCAACCTTGCCCATTCTTTTGGTGCTTAACCATGCGGATACCTTGGATCAGACTTCCCGTGATCAACAGGTTTCGCTATGGCAGCAGGCTTTTGGTGGATTACCCACCCTGACGACCTCCTGTCTGAGCGGTGAAGGGGTGGACGCCTTGCGTTCGTGGATGTTGGAAGTTTTGCCGGTGCACCCTCCGTATTTTGACCCGGACCAATTAACCGATTTGACCGATCGGGTGATGGCTTCGGAATGGGTACGGGAACAGATTTTTTTGAAGTATCACCAGGAAATTCCTTACGCATCGCACGTTGTAACCGAATCATTCAAAGAAGAGGAAAAGATTCTGCGGATTGAGTGCACGATTTATGTGGAGCGGGATAGTCAGAAAGGCATTGTTATTGGCGCCAAAGGCAGCGCACTCAAATCGGTTGGAACGGCGGCTCGTCAACAAATGGAAAAATTTTGGGGTAGGCCCGTGTACCTGGGATTGCATGTCAAGGTTCGTAATGATTGGCGGGATGATCAGCGAATGCTCAAGTATTTTGGTTACACCGCCGAATAAAAACAACCTCAAACCAACCAGACCATGAGTCGTATTGTTGCTATCGTAGGCCGCCCCAATGTTGGGAAATCTACGTTGTTTAATCGCCTAACCGGATCACGCAAAGCCATTGTGGACGATGTGGCCGGGGTTACCCGAGATCGTCACGGGGCCATGGTGGAATGGAATGGTCAGACTTTTACCTTGGTTGATACCGGGGGGTTTGTGGAAGGTAGCGAAGACGCCATGGAGCGATCCATCAACCGTCAAGTGAAAGCGGCCATGGAACAGGCGGATCTCTTGTTGGTGATGGTGGATGTCCAAACGGGCATTACCGATTTGGATGCGGAATTGGCCAACCTATTGCGTCGTTCCCGACGGCCGGTGATTTTGGTGGTTAACAAGGTGGATCACGGTGAGCGTTTGCCGATGGCGGCGGAATTTTATTCGCTTGGATTGGGCGAAATTTTTACGGTTTCCTCCCAGACAGGTTCGGGCACCGGGGAATTGTTGGATGAGGTTCTGCAGCGATTGCCAGCAGAACAGCCCGAAGAGCAGGAAACCGTTATCCCCAAAGTCGCTTTGGTGGGTCGCCCCAATGTGGGCAAATCCACTTTGCTCAACGCCCTCATGGGGGAGGAGCGAAGTATTGTGTCCGATGTTGCGGGTACCACCAGGGATGTTGTTCACTCGGAGCTCAAAGCCTTTGGACATCACCTGCTCATGATGGATACCGCGGGACTACGGCGCAAAGCCAAGGTTGAAGAAGATATTGAGTTTTATTCAGTCATGCGGACTCTGCGGACTTTGGAGGACTGCGATGTGGTGGTGTTGTTGGTGGACGCCCGCGATGGCTTACAGGCCCAGGATTTGAATATTTTTCATTTGGCGGAAAAGCACCAAAAGGGGATCATTTTGGCCGTGAACAAATGGGATCTTGTTGCCAAGGACCACAAAACCATGGATCGTACCCGGGATGAGTTGCTCCAAAAAACGGCTCCATTCAACGATTTGCCTATTTTGTTTATTTCAGCACTGGAGAAACAGCGTCTGATCAAATTGTTGGATGAGATTGCAGCTGTTGCAGCCCGTCGTTCTCATAAAGTATCGACGGCACCCCTGAACGAATACATGCAAGAGGTTATTGATGCCTACCCGCCTCCTGCCTACAAAGGCAAATACATCCGAATCAAATACATTACCCAACTCAAAACGACCACGCCCACCTTTGTCTTTTTTTGCAACCTACCTCAATACATCCGAGAGCCGTACAAGCGCTATTTGGAGGGTAAAATCAGGGCTCGATACGATTTTAGTGGAGTTCCACTCCAATTGTACTTCCGTCAAAAATAAAAGAATCCACGGCGATACGTCTAATTTTTAGTACATACCTCTTGATTCTAAAGTCAAAAAAAACCCTTTTATGGCCTTGAATCGGGGCTTTTCAAAAAAAAATTACAAGCATTCAAAAAAAATGGACAATTTATTTGGCGGTACATCTTTCATGTCCTACCTTTGACTCACTTAAACCCCTATACAATGAACAAGTTTCTTGCAATGTTGATGGTTAGCGCTACTTTGTTTGTAGTTGCCTGCAACAACGCCACTGAGGAGGCTCCTGCTGAAGAGGCCACCACCGAAGAAATGCCAGTTGAAGAGGCTGCTCCTGCTGCCGACACAACTGCTACTGACACGACTGCTGCTGCTACTCCAGCTCAGTAATCGTTTCTTCAACGATTCGAAGCCATCCCCAGGGATGGCTTTTTTTTTGCCAATTCTTTGGGTACCTATCGATTTAAGATCGATCGCAAACCTTCACGGGATCGCCAGGGCTCTTTTGATGACCGGGTCGTTTTGGGCCAAGACTTGAACGAAGACCGCGTGGCCAAAGAGGTTTCTCCCGAATTGAGCCTTGAAGGAACCGCGCAAGGCATCCCAGTCTTCTCTGCTTTGGGGCATGGGTTGTTGGGGAACCATCGATTGAACCAAGGCCCTTGCTTCGATTTCTGGCCATTGGTAGGAGTCCAAAAACCTCGCGGCACCTTGGGCTTTGATCTTTTGTGCTTCGTTTGATTCAGCCAAACGTAGGGCTGCTTCGGCCAAGGCGCCGGACTCTACGAGGGCGATATGGGCATCGGACCAGGATAAGTAACCGGGTTGAACCCAATGGTCAGGCACGATTCCTCCGCTATCCACTCGGAGGCTGTCTTTGGTGTTAATACGGTAGGGGGTCTGTATACTCAATCCACGGGGTGTGTAATACCGCGCGACGGTTAATCGAACGGCTGAGCCGTCCCCGCGTTCAAATTGTTGTTGAACCAGGGCTTTGCCAAAGGAACGCTGACCAATCAAGCGAGCTCTTTTGTGATCACGCAGAGCACCGGCCAGGATTTCGCTCGCGGAGGCCGAGCCCTGATCGATCAAAACAATTAAGTCACCCTCCTCGAACATTCCATCCCGGGAGGTGTAATAATCCCTTCGTGGTTGGTGTTGGCCAAGGGTGTAGGTTACCAATTTTCGCCCACCCAAAAACTCGTCAGCGATGGCAACGGCAGACTCCAAATAACCGCCCGGGTTCCCTCGAAGATCCAGCAGCAGCTGACGTACGGGGCCTACAGATTTTAACTTTTTCAGCGCTTCGCAAAATTCACGGTGGGTTTGTTCGCCGAATTTATTAATACGAACATGGGCAACCCCCGGTGATGGATGCCAAGCCAGATCAACGCTTTTTATTTCAATGCGCTCCCGCACAATCAAATACTCTAACATTCGATTGTTGGAAGGTCGATACAAACCGAGACGAACCTTGCTTCCACGAGGTCCCCGGAGGTTTTTGAGAACCCATTCATTGGTTAATCCTCTGGAGGGAAGAGGTTTAGAATCAATTTGAACGATTCGGTCCCCGGAACGGATGCCTTGTCGATCGCTGGGGCCACCCGGCAAAGCCGAAACCACCCGGATGCTATCGTTGAGAAGGTTGAACTCCACCCCAATCCCGTCAAAATTTCCTTCAAGCACTTCATCGGCTGCCTGTTTTTCGACGGGGGGCAAGTAGGTTGAAAAGGGGTCTAGTTCGCTGAGCAACGCTTGAGCGGAAACGGTTTCGAGAGAGTCAAAATCCAAGGAATCCACATAGCGATTTTGGACCAAATCACGAATCCAATTCATTTTGGACCCTTGAGGACCGGTGAGCCCGCGGTTCTGTTGCAAAAAAATTCCCCCAGCCAGGCCTAAGGCCAGCCACCCAAAACGGGTAAACAAAGCGTAGGGACGAAGGAACGCGCGTTTGGGATGTTGATCTTGGTCGTTGGGATACGTTTCGATGGGATGAAGTTTAAAAACGTTTGCTTTTCAAAGGTAAGCCTCGCAGGCGGCGTGCTTGTGCTTTCTACCTTTGCAATCACGATGGAACCGCAACACGAGCTGTCTCCGGCCAATGATACCGGGCCTTCTTTGACTGAATCCGTATCCGAGCACCGACACTTGGATCGAATGAGTTTGGCAGAAATCTTGGAACGGATGAACGGGGAGGATCAAAAGGTCCCGTTGGCGGTGGCTGCTGCCCTCCCTCAGGTTCATGCCCTGGCCGAAGCGGTCCTAAGGGGCATGAAAGCCGGGGGCCGTCTGTTTTACCTGGGTGCAGGAACCAGCGGACGATTGGGTGTGGTGGATGCCAGCGAGTGCCCCCCCACTTTTGGGGTAGATTTTGACAGAGTCGTTGCGTTGATCGCTGGAGGCGACGGGGCCATTCGCAAGGCGGTTGAGTTTGCAGAAGATGACTGGGAAGCCGGATGGCAGGACCTCGCTCCTTACGAACCGGGGCCCTTGGATACGGTGGTGGGTCTGGCCGCCTCCGGCCGAACCCCCTATGTTCTGGGAGCATTGAAAGCATGCCAACAGCGGGGCATACCCACGGGTTGTGTAACCTGCAACCCGGGCGCTGCATTGTTGGCTTGCTCGGATTACCCCGTCGTGGTGGCCGTGGGTCCCGAATTTTTGACTGGATCAACAAGACTCAAAAGCGGCACCGCCCAAAAGTTGGTGCTGAACATGCTGACCACCTCGGTTATGATTGGGTTGGGTTTGGTAGAGGACAACAAGATGACGCATCTTCGTCCGTCCAATTATAAATTGCAGGAGCGTGCAAGGCGCATGATTATGGAGGCTACGGGTTTGGTCGCGGAGCAGGCCGACGAATACCTGCGGAAATACGGTCAGGTTCATCGTGCTGTTGAGGCTTTTCGGCAAAAAGAAAACGGAACCCAAAACGAATAACCGTGCATTTGTTAGAACCCTTCGGTCGATGGAATTCGTTGTATTCTGGAGACTTGGATCGCTGGAATCCGTTGGGACGTCAAGAGCGACCGGTTGAAGGCTATCATTTGTTATACGATCATTTGATTCATCCGGACTGGGATAGTTTGGGTTCCGAAACCCTGTATGTCAAAGTTTTGTTTGCCGATTATCCCCTGGGTTTTGCGGTCTTGGAATTGATGGGCGAATGGAACGATGCCTTGAACAACGATGTAATGTGGTTGAAGCGAGAATTGGTTGATCCACTTTTGGCGGGCGGAATTCGAAAATTTGTTTTGATTGGCGAGAATGTTCTGAATTTCCACGGGGACGACGATGCTTATTACGAAGAATGGGCCGAAGACCTGGAGGGCGGCTGGTTGGTCGCCATGGGTTTTCGAGAACATGTTTGCCTGGATTGGGATCAGCAGGGCATGCAACGGTACATGCATTACGGTTCTTCCTGGACCGATCCGGCTTGGCGTACCCGTCATCCCCTTCAATTGTATTGGATGATTACCGTGCTTTTTCACCCCGGTCTGAACATACCCGAAGATTTACCGACCCTCAACCCTTAACGACCCCTTGGCACGACCCCGCTTCAACTCCAATCATCGCACCGATGCGCCTCAACAAATGTCACGAATTCGGGCGGATCAGTGGCGAAGTCTTCGATGGGTCCTTCCGTTCGTAAGGCCGTATCGGTATCGTTTGTTGTTAAGTTCTTTGTTGTTGGTGATTGGGACCCTGCTTTCGTTGGCCTTTCCTTGGTTAATGGGTCGAATGCTAGACAGTGCCTTAAACCCCAAAACATCGACTTGGAACATGCAAAACTTGGCCTTGCTCCTGGGTGCATTGCTGGCCGTGCAGGCGATGCTGTCCTTTGTGCGCATTCGGACGATGATCGAAGTAGCCGAAAAGGTTTTAGCGGACGCCCGTTCGGCCGTTTTTGATCATTTGTTGCGGATGCCGATGTCTTTTTATATGAAGCATCGTGTTGGGGAACTCCAAAGCCGCCTCAGTTCGGATTTATCCCAAATCCAGGACGCCGTTTCTTCCACGTTGACCGAATGGCTTCGCCAGGTCTTGGTTTTGGTAGGTGGGCTGGCCCTCTTGGTTTATACCTCTTGGAATCTGACCTTGTTCCTCTTGATGATTTTGCCTTTGTTGGTATTTGTTGCGGTGGTTTTTGGTCGCAAAATCCGGCGCTTGGCAGGAAGGGCTCAGGATGAATTGGCCAACAGCCAGGTGGTCGTTGAAGAAACCCTGCAGTCCATTGCGATGGTCAAGGCCTATACCGGCGAAGCATTGCAGGGGGTCAAGTATCGGGTGGGTTTGGAGGCCACGGTCCGGGAGGTGATGAAGGCGGCCTGGTACCGGGGGGCTTTTGCGGCTTTCATCGTTTTTGGATTGTTTGGAACGGTGGTTTTGGTGTTGTGGTACGGGGCCGGTATGGTTCAAGAAGGTCGAATGAGTGTAGGTGAATTGACAGGCTTTGTGCTTTACGCCACCTTTGTGGGCGGTGCTATGGGCAGTTTTGCTGAATTGTATGGCCAACTCCAAAAATCCCTGGGTGCTACGGAACGCGTGTCCGATTTGCTCAAAGAACCGATAGAGGACCAGCTATGGGCCGAGCAGGCGGCAGCCTTGGAACGCCAACAGGACCATGCGACGTCGGAAGGTGGGGGATTCGATGCCTTGGTTTTGGAAGAGGTTTCCTTTGCCTATCCATCCAGACCGGAAGTTCGGGTCTTGGATGGGGTGAGCCTTCGGATTCGTCAGGGAGAACGTCTTGCGGTGGTGGGGCCTAGCGGTGCTGGTAAGTCCACGCTTGTGCACCTGTTGCTGGGTTTCTACGCGCCGGATTCCGGGGCTATCTTGGTCAATGGGCAGGACTTAAGGACCTTAGACCTCAAAACCTATCGTGCATCGTTGGCCGTGGTTCCCCAGGATCTCAGCTTGTTTGGGGGGACCCTGGCTGATAACATTGGTTACGGTCGGCCTTCGGCTTCCGAGTCCCAAAGAAGGGAGGCCGCAGAACAGGCCTATGCCTTGGATTTTATCCAGGCTTTTCCTCAGGGAATGCAAACCATCGTGGGGGAGAGGGGTATCCAAATCAGCGGAGGACAAAGGCAACGCGTTGCCATCGCTCGGGCGATTCTTCGGGATCCGAAGTTTTTGTTTCTGGATGAAGCCACGTCTGCCTTGGATACCGAATCCGAAGTAGCGGTACAAAGAGGGCTGGATCGCCTAATGGAGGGTCGGACCACGGTGGTGGTGGCGCACCGGCTCAGCACCGTCCGCCACGCCGATCGGGTGGCCTTTTTGGACGGTGGGAGGGTGATAGAATACGGCACCCCTGCGGAATTAATGAACCAAAAAGATAGTCGCTTTCGGCAGTGGATGGAAAGCCAGGGGGAGACAACCTAAGGGTTTGGAAGAGGGCTTTAGCCCCTGCTTTTTTTTGGCAAAAACCCTTTATTTTGGGCTCTGTCCTTTATTTTTGCCCAGTGGAAAATTGCCTTTGCTCCCCTTTCCTTACCCTAAACTTTCCCTCATGACCATGAGCCGCTTACGATTGTTTTTAGGCCGCGGCGCCCTTTGTTCAGTTTTTCTTGGCCTTTTCTTGGTGCCTCAATTGGTTGAGGCCCAACCCAATGGAGCTGAATTGTTCGCTAACAACTGCGCTTCTTGCCACAAAATCCACCAGGATTTGGTTGGTCCTGCCCTCAAAGGGGTGGAGGAACGCAGAGACCAGGCTTGGCTTCTCAAATGGATCCGTAACTCCCAAGCTGTCATCGCATCCGGTGACCCGTACGCGGTCAAACTTTACGAAAAGTGGAATAAATCAGCCATGACCGCCTTCGATTGGTCAGACGAAGAGATCCTGGCTGTTTTGGCTTATATCAAAGAAGAAGGTGCCAAAGCGCCCGTTGCGGCTGCAGCCTCGGGTGGAGCAGGGGACGGAACCGGATCCGGGGATCAGAACAGCAGTGGCTTTACGACCCTCACCCTATGGGTTGTTTTGTTTGCCAGTGGTTTGATTCTTTTGCTTTTGGGATTGCTCCAACGACAGTATCGCCTCCTCTACGACGAAAGAGTTGCAACAGGCCGCCTTCCACAAGGTGAACTCAAACAATTTGGTTTGCAAATCCGATTAAAGCCCTTGCATGTCGTGGGGGGTGGTTTGACTCTGGTCTTGGTATCGGGTGTAGGTTGGGGTGTTGATATGGCTTCCAACATTGGCATCCAGCAGGGCTATCAACCAACCCAGCCCATTGCCTTTTCGCATGAATTGCACGCCGGAACCCATGAGATTGCTTGTACCTATTGTCATACGGGTGCGGAGCGTGGTAAATCGGCTACGATACCAGCGGTGAATGTCTGCATGAATTGTCACAACCAAATCAAGAAGGAATCCCCTGAGATCAAGAAGATTCTAACTGCCTACGAAACCAATACGCCCATCGAATGGGTTCGGATCCACAACCTTCCGGATTTCGGGTACTTTAACCATTACCAACATTACAAAGTAGCGGGCATTCAGTGCCAGACCTGCCATGGCCCTATTGAGAAAATGCCGGAGGTCTATCAGCACAGTCAGTTGACCATGGGCTGGTGTATTAACTGCCACCGTGAGACCAAAGTCAACCTGGAGAACGGTTATTACCAGCAGGTCCATGGCAATTCAGAAGCCTTCAAACAGGCTGTGGCCGATAAGGGCTTGACCATCGCCAACCTTGGCGGGCTCGATTGTGCCAAATGCCACTATTAATTTGTTGATTCCGAATCAGTTCCCCCCAAAATCTTGGATAGAAATCCTCACCTAAATTCACCAATCGTGGAAAAAAAATACTGGAGAAGCCTTGAAGAGCTCAAGAATACCGACGCTTTTGTCCAGGAGAGTTCCAAAGAATTTGCCCAGGAACTCCCGCTGGAAGATGTTTTTTCCGGCAAGAATGATTTGTCGAGCAATCGTCGGGACTTTTTGAAGTATTGTGGCTTTGGTCTCTCGGCAGCTGCATTGGCTGCCTGTAACCAGACCCCTGTCAAAAAAGCCATTCCCTTTGTAATGCATCCGGAGGAATTGTCCCCTTCGCTGCCTAACTGGTATGCAACCTCCTATTTTGATGGCCACGATTACGCTTCGATTTTGGTCAAATGCCGTGAAGGTCGACCCATCAAAATCGAAGGAAATAATTTATCTTCCATCAATCGGGGCGGAATTAATGCTCGTGTACAGGCCTCGGTTTTGGGCTTGTACGATGAAGAAAGACTGCGCGAGCCATCCATGGATGGCAACCCGGTTTCCTGGGAAGATTGGATGGGCGAAATCGTTCAAGAACTGAGCAGTGCCGCACCTGGTACCGTTCTTTTGTTGACCCCTTCCGTCGTATCTCCCTTGACAAAGGGTCTGTTGCAACAAACCTTGAACCGCTTTCCATCCCTACGGCATGTGGTGATGGATCATGTTTCGGTTTCCTCTCTGCTCGAGGCCAATGAAATACAGTTTGGGCAATCGGCGATTCCCGCCTTGCGATTTGACAAAGCAAAACTCGTCGTGGGGATTGGTGCCGATTTTCTGGGTAACTGGGTTTCACCGGTTGAGTTCACCAAGCAGTGGTCCAGCCGTCGTCGTCCGACCAAAGAAAAGCCTGAAATGTCTCGGCATATTCAATTTGAGACGCTTCTGACTCTGACGGGATCCAATGCCGATGCACGCTACACCTACCGGGCCTCCCAGGAAGCTTTGGTGGTTTCCAATCTGTACAACGCTATTGCTCGATTGGCCGGCCGACCTCTGCTCCAGGTTCCTGCCTTTGAATGCGCAGGCAATGCTTTGTCGCAGACAGCCAAGGAATTGTGGGCGGCTCGTGGTACTTCGCTGGTCGTTTGTGGATCCGGCGTAACGGCGGTCCAACTCTTGGTGAATGGTATCAACGACCTGTTGGGGAACTACGGTCAAACCTTGGATTGGTCCGCTCCTTGGCAGGCTTTTCAGGGCAAGGACGCCTTGGTTGAGAAAGCTCTCCTTGATTTACAAGCAGGTCAATTCAAAGCGGTTTTTGTTCAACAGGTGAACCCTGTTTACCACAGCGCCCAAGGGATCGCCTGGTCCAAAGCCCTCAAGTCGGTTCGTTGTTACGGTTTTGGTTTACGACGAAACGAAACCTTAGCCCACTGTCGCGGATTGGCTCCTGCTCATCATATTCTCGAAAGCTGGGGAGATGCAGAACCTCGGCGTGGCCTCTATTCTTTGATTCAGCCAGCGATAGCGCCGTTGTACAATTCCAAAAGTTGGGATGAATTGTTGTTGGGGCTTTTGGGCCGCCAAGACAAGATTTACGATGTGTTGAGGAACTCATGGATTACCCGTGGTGCTGCTTCGGGGGTCGCCTCGGATTTCTCTGCATTTTGGCGCAAGGTTCTTCACGATGGAGTTTACGAGAAACCACAAGGTTCTGCATTGGTTTCCGCCAAAGCTGTTGACTTGAACGCAGCTTGTTCAGACCTTACCAAATCCCGTTTGTTGGAAGCCAAAGCTGAAGGCGTTGAATTAGTCACCTACTCCAAATTAGGAATAGGGGACGGGAGCTTGGCTCATATTCCTTGGTTACAGGAAATGCCCGATCCCCTTACAAAAGCTTGCTGGGACAATTATCTCATGGTTTCCATGATGACTGCCCAAGCCAAGGGTCTCAAGGACGGCGATGTTGTTCGTCTGATGGCCGATGGGGTTGAACAAGAAATCCCTGTCTTGGTACAACCCGGACTCTATGCGGACACTTGTGCTCTGGCCATAGGATACGGTCAACAACATGCCGGCAAAGCCGGTACAGGGGTGGGTGTGAATGCCGCTCCTTATGGTCGTTCCGTGGGTTTTGTTCGCGTTGCCTCTTTGGAGAAAACCGGTGAAACCTACGCTATTGCCCAGACCCAAACCCATCATACCATCGAAGGCCGTCTCCATGTCAAAGAAACCACTTTGGCTGAATACGCGGCCAATCCAGCTGCAGGCAATGTAAGGCCTTATGTTTCGGTGCGCCAGGAAGATGGTTCCACCAAAAAGGTCTATCCCGGCATTTCCCGGGATGCCATCACCCTTTGGCAAAAGCGAGATTACGAGGGGCATCATTGGGCCATGGCCATTGACCTGAACGCCTGCACTGGTTGCGGTTCCTGCGTTGTCAGTTGTCAAGTAGAAAACAATGTTCCGGTTGTAGGAAAGCAGGAGGTTCTTAACCGCCGTGAAATGCATTGGATAAGAATCGATCGGTATTATAACTTTGATAACCAGGGTGAAGGCGATCAGACTCGTCGAATCAATACCGAGGATGAATACGCCGGTATCAACAAACCCGACCAGGTTTCGGTCCTCTTTCAGCCTATCATGTGTCATCAATGCGACAACGCTCCTTGTGAGACGGTTTGTCCGGTTTTGGCGACCGTTCACAGTTCCGAGGGTCTCAACCAGATGGTGTACAATCGTTGTGTTGGAACACGTTATTGCGCTAACAACTGCCCCTACAAAGTCCGTCGCTTTAACTGGTTCTCATACATTGACAACCCACAGTTCTATAACAACCCCGCTCAGACCGACCTGGGTCGTATGGTGTTGAATCCGGATGTCACCGTGAGAGCTCGCGGTGTAATGGAAAAATGCACCTTCTGCGTTCAACGCATCCAGGCCGGCAAATTGGATGGCAAGCGCAAAGGCATGCGGCCTGTCGATGGCAGTATCCAAACGGCTTGTCAGCAATCGTGTCCAGCCGGTGCCATTGTTTTTGGTGACCTGAACGATCCCCAGAGCGAAGTTTCCCGTCTTTTCCTCAACGAGCGGACGTACGGTGTGGTCGAAGAACTGAATGTATTGCCTTCGGTCAATTTCTTGACCAAAGTTCGTAACACCACCCCATTGCAGGCCTAAGTCAGCACCTTTAGAACCCATCGATAACCCAACCCGCGATAATTCACGACCGGTTCAACAAAAAACCTATGTTCGAATCCCCTACACGAAGACCTCTGATCACTGGGAAAACATCGTATTCCCAAATCACCGAGGATATTATTAAGCCGATCGAGGCCAAACCAACCAAATGGTGGTACCTCGGCTTTACGGTTTCGTTGGCGGCCCTGGGCCTCTGGCTGCTATCGGTGACCTACCTGCTCTTTACAGGGGTTGGGGTTTGGGGTCTGAATAAAACCGTGGATTGGGGATGGGATATCACCAATTTCGTTTGGTGGGTGGGTATCGGACACGCCGGTACCCTGATTTCTGCTGTCCTACTCTTGTTTCGTCAAAAATGGAGGACGGCCGTGAATCGTTCGGCTGAGGCGATGACCATTTTCGCTGTGGTCTGTGCCGGTTCTTATCCGCTATTGCACGCCGGACGGCCTTGGTTAATCTACTGGGTTTTCCCTCTTCCCAATACCTACGGTTCCTTGTGGTCGAATTTCAATTCCCCCCTGCTTTGGGACGTTTTTGCAATTTCGACCTACCTCACGGTTTCTCTGGTCTTCTGGTATGTGGGGTTGATTCCGGACTTGGCCACTATTCGAGATCGGGCGGTTGGTATTCGTCGCAAGATCTACGGTTTGATGAGCTTTGGCTGGAACGGTTCGGCGAAAGGCTGGCAGCGTTTCGAGAGCGTTTCTTTGATTTTGGCCGGCCTTTCGACACCGTTGGTTCTTTCGGTCCATACGATTGTATCCTTTGACTTTGCGACCTCGGTGATACCGGGTTGGCATACCACGATTTTCCCTCCTTATTTCGTTGCAGGGGCGGTCTTCTCTGGGTTTGCTATGGTTCAGACTCTTTTGATTATTATGCGGAAGTCTATGCGGCTGGAGCAGTACATCACTTTGAATCATATCGATGTGATGAACAAAATCATTTTGGTAACCGGCTCCATCGTGGGATCGGCCTATATCACCGAATTCTTTATCGCTTGGTATTCAGCGGTCCCCTACGAGCAGTACGCCTTTGCAAACCGCATGTTTGGACCTTATTGGTGGGCTTATTGGACCATGATGACATGCAATGTAATCACGCCTCAATTGTTTTGGTCCCGCAAATTGCGCCGTTCGTTGACCGCCTCGTTTATCATTTCAATTTTTGTGAATATCGGGATGTGGTTTGAACGCTTTGTAATCATTGTTACTTCTCTGCACCGGGATTACCTTCCGTCGTCCTGGTTGATGTACTCCCCATCCTGGGTGGAAATCTGCATGTACATCGGATCCCTTGGGCTGTTCTTCACCTTGTTTTTCCTTTTCGCCAAGTTTTTGCCGGTCATTGCAGTGGCCGAGGTTAAGTCTATCTACAAGACCTCTTCCGAAGAAGAAATTGCCAAAACGGCTGCCAAAGAAGGGCTTGATTTACAACAGGCCCACGCTCATACCAAAGGTGCCCATTAATTCACGTATTGATTCTAACAGACCCTGCCAACGATTGCTATGACCAAGAAATACATCCTGGGCTTGTTTCGCGACGAAGAGCCCTTGCTCCACGCGGTGAACGAACTCCGTAAAGAGGGCAACAAAATTCACGAGGTATACACCCCCTTCCCGGTCCACGGATTGGACGATGCCCTGGGCTACAAGCGCAGTCGTCTGCCACGCGCTGCCTTTCTATTTGGTTGCTTGGGTGGTACCCTGGGTTTGAGCATGCAGGCTTGGATGCTGGGGGTTGATTGGCCCATGAACATCGGGGGCAAGCCTGCCTTGGCTTGGGTTGATTTTGTACCGGTCACTTTTGAATTAACCGTATTGATTACCGCTCTAGGAATGGTAGCTACCTATTTGGTAGCTTCCGATTTTATTCCGGGCAATGAACCCAAAATGCCGGATCCTCGGATCACATCGGATGTATTTTGTATTGCCATCGATGTCGAGGGAGCTTCGGCGACTGTAGGTTCTCGTTTGCGTCAATTGGGTGCCGAAGTCCAAGAAAAGGAAGTTGAACTATGAACGAATTGAACATGCGCCATAACAATCTATTTTATTTTTTTGGGCTAGGTATAGGGCTCTGGGTCTTTTCATCTTGCGCCTTGATAGAAGACAAGAAAGAGCCTGGATGGGAATACGCTCCCCAGATGTACGTTTCAACTCCTTACGAGCCTTATTCCCAGGTATCCAAGAATACCATTAATGCCGATGGCAAAAACATGCGCGCTCCTGCACCGGGTACTATTGCGCGCAATGGTCAGGGTTACGATAATACCGTTTTGGAACTCATGCACAATTACCCCATTGGGCGTGACAGTGTGGATTACGCGGGCAGAATACTCCGCAATCCACTGGATAGCCGTGACACGACCTTGCTTGCTGAAGGAAAATACCTTTACGGCGTTTACTGCGCACCTTGCCACGGTGCTGAAGGGAATGGTCAGGGCAAGGTTGGTCAGATTTATGCAGGGGTTCCCAATTACAAAGATTCAAGGATTCCAGGTCTGCCATCGGGTCATATATACCATGTCATCACCATGGGCAAGAACCGGATGTGGGGCTTGGGTTCTCAAATTCGTCCCGAGGATCGTTGGAAGATTGTCCTTTATGTTAATCAATTAAGAGGTTATCAGGAGCCTTCCTAAACGGGTTCTATCGCATTGTTTTTGGTGTTACTAATCAGATAAAGAAATGGGTTCTCATCACGCCGCAGAAATCAAAGAAGAGCGTTTTGCTCCTTCGTCCCGCTTGACCAACGTTATCCGTCTCCTCCTGGGAGTGGGTGTTGTGACGATTGCTGCCGGGCTCTACACCGACGGTCATCGCTTTTGGGCTAATTATCTAATTAACAACTGGTTCTTCCTCGGTCTTTCCTTGGCGGGGGTTCTTTTTGTTGCGATTCAGTCGGTCAGTAACGCCGCTTGGTCTTTGGGTTATCGTCGGATTGCAGAGGCCATGGGGGCTTACTTACCTTGGGCTTTTGCTGGATTTGCGGTTTTGATGATTTCGACGTCTATGCACTGGAATCACCTTTACCACTGGGCCCATCATGGAATTGCCCAAGAATTCCTTGAAGGTGGTCAACCCAATCCTGAATACGATCCCATCATTGCGGCCAAGGTTCCTTACCTCAATGTTCCTTTTATGGCAGCCCGCATGGCCGTCTTTTTTGGCCTGTGGATCCTGTTGTACCGGGCTATTCGCAAACATTCCCTCTTGGAGGACCAAGAAGGGGGACTGCTCCGTATACGCCGGATCAAGACCCTCGCTTCGATCTTTCTACCCGTGTTTGCGGTTACTTGGGCGATGAGCACCTGGGACTATATCATGTCGGTGGATACCCACTGGTACTCAACCATCTTTTGGGTTTATCATTTTGCAGCCGCCTGGGTTGCTGCTCTTTCCTTTATGGCTATCGTCGCGGTACTCCTCAAAAAAGCCGGTTATTTGCCTCATTTGAATGACAATCATTTGCACGATTTGGGCAAGTTTATGTTTGCCTTTTCCATCTTTTGGGCCTATATCTGGGTTTCTCAGTTTTTGTTAATTTATTACGCCAATATCCCGGAAGAGACCATCTACTTCCAGGAACGATTGGAACATTTTAAGGTGCCATTCTTTGTTAATGTGGTCGTTAATTTTGTATTACCGTTCTTTTTGCTCATGGCACGGGGTTCCAAGCGACAGGGTAATTACCTTCTGGCGGTCGCCATTCTGTTGATAGCTGGTAAATACTTGGATTTGTATTTGGGTGTTATGCCGGGAACGCTTGGAGGGCATGCGCATTTTGGTTGGATGGAAATTGGCATGTTCGCCGGTTATGCAGGGCTGTTTCTCTGGGTCGTAACCCGCGCCTTGGCCTCGGCCTCTTTAATCCAGCACAAACACCCTTACATCAAAGAATACGCAACCCACGAAGTGATGTAATCGGTTTACAGGGTCCTATGGCGGCCTTGTTTGGTGCTATATTCGTTGAAACCTAGCACCTATGCCATTTCTTTTGTACGGCCCCATGAGGTCACCCTCTTTCTCAACGGTGGACGCTGGTTCGGGCCATGCCTTGTCGACGCCTTGGCGTTCTTTCCTGACTTTGATTGGGGTATTCTTTTTTTGGGGCTTCGTAGCCGCTTCCAACGATATCCTTATCCCTGTTTTCAAGCAAGCGCTGAATCTGGAACAGGCTCAGAGCCAAATGATTTCCTTTGCTTTTTATGTAGCCTATACCTTGGGCTCCTTGCTGTATTTGGGTGCCTCTGCTTTGTGGTCCGGTCCAGGACACGATGACCTTATCAGCCGCTGGGGTTATTCCAAGGCGTTGTCGTATGGGTTGTTGATTTCGGCAGTCGGGACCTTGTTGTTTATTCCTGCGGCGAACCATGCTTCGTTTCCCCTTTTGTTGGCGGGATTAATGGTGGTTGGCCTGGGTTTTAGTTTGCAACAGACCGTTGCCAACCCCCTGGTACTCCTGATGGGTCCAAGCGCAGGAGGTTCCCAACGTCTTAGCATGGCGGGGGGAATTAACAATTTAGGAACGACGTTGGGCCCTTTGTTGGTTAGTTATGCCATTTTTGGCCCGATGACGGGCGAGGGTAGCGGTGCTGCTTCCTCTGAATCGGTGATGGATTTGTCCTCGGTCAAAACACCGTATTTGGTCCTTGGGGTTTTGTTCACGTTGGCGGCTTTTGTTTTTTATTTCAAAGATTTAGGTAGACCGACTCCGTCCCAAACGACCGATTCTTCAGGAGGTGAACGAAGGCGGGTTTTTGCCTTGCCGCAGGTTTGGGGAGGTATGATTGCTATTTTTTTGTATGTGGGCGTAGAAGTTGCCACCGCATCCAACCTGCCTGAATATCTGCGCGCTGAATTGCATCTACCGGTTGAGTCCTTCGCACCGTATGTCGCGTTGTATTGGGCAAGCCTCATGATAGGGCGGTGGACTGGTACCGCGGCCATGGTTCGGCAAGGGGTACTCGGCATGCGTACGTCCACGACCAGGACCATCATGCGATTGGTATTACCTGCCTCCGCTTTTGGGGTTTATATGCTGGTGACCGCCTTGGGTGGGCATGATCCACGTGAACACGTGGTGTTTTTGCCGGCCTTGTTGGTTTTGGTCGCTGCGGATGCCTATAGCGGTGGAAGGGCCGAACGTCAGTTAGCCTTGTATGCCGGCTTGGGCATGGTGAGTTTGATCCTAGGGATGGTAGCACCTCCTCAAGTGGGTGTTTATGCTTTAACGGCGGTGGGGCTTTTCTGCAGCACGCTTTGGCCATGCATTTTTGATTTATCCCTTCGGGGCGTTGGTTCGGCCACAACCAAGGTTTCTTCTGCTCTCATCATGATGATTATGGGTGGTGGTTTTGTTTCTGTTTTACAGGGCTACCTGGCGGATTTGCCTTCGGTTGGAATCCGTGGTTCCTTTTGGGTCGGAGTTGTTTGCTTTGCATACCTTGCTTTTTATGCGCTTGTATTGGCGAGGCCCCGTAACACATCCACCCCGCTATGAACGGGAGCCGGGCAGTCAGCGGTTTTTTGATCCTTCTTCTCGGGGGGGCTATGCTCGGGTGGAATCCGGCAAAGGGGTATCCATGGATTCCCCTGCCAGTCCATTATCGTTATCTCAACAAAACAATGCCGGTTCCAGGTCCAGGCATCCAGGTGGATTACCGAACCCGCGATTGGCAAAGTCAAGCCGAAATCGGGTTGAAAGAAATTAATCAACTCAGTCTTTCTTGGAACGCCGGACCTCCTTTACGCATCCGGGTGGATAGTCTAGGTCCCGAAGATGCGGTGAATCTGATGGAGCTTGGTGTAACATCGGATTGGCAATGGGACGAGGCCTATGTTTTGGTCCTTTCCGAGGGGACCGCAACTTTACGCGCTCAGTCTCCAAAAGGTTTCTTTTATGCGACTCGAACCTTGCTTCAAATGTTGGAATCGGATTCGATTCGAGCTTCCGGTTCCATGCCGGCTGTAATGGTTTGGGATTTTCCTCGCTTTGCTTGGCGGGGGATGCATCTGGATGTAGCACGGCATTTTTGGGAACCCGACAAAATTCAACAATACCTGAATTGGATGGCCCGCTACAAAATGAATGTCTTTCATTGGCATTTAACCGATGACCAAGGATGGCGTTTAGAAATACCGGAATTTCCTGGCCTGACCAAGGTTTCTGCTTGGCGATCAGCCACCCTGCGGGGTCGTCCCGTTGACGTAGAGGATTCCCTTCTCTACAGACACCAACAGCATGGAGGTTATTATACCGAAGCCGAAGTACGGGCCTTGGTTCGTTACGCCGATTCCTTGGGAATTCGTGTAGTCCCCGAAATCGAAATGCCAGGCCATGCCAGAGCCGCTTTGGCCGCTTATCCGGCCCTTTCGTGCAGGGCCGATTCCCAAGGGGTGCCGGGTCATTGGGGTGTCTTTGAGGATGTTTTCTGTGCCGGGAACGAAGCCACCTTTGGATTTTTGACCAAGGTGCTGGACTATGTAAGTCTGATTTTTCCGGATTCGGTCGTTCATTTGGGGGGCGATGAATGCCCCAAAACCCGGTGGGAGGCCTGCCCCCTCTGTCAACAGCGCATGCGATCCATGGATTTAGAGGATGCCCATGCTTTGCAATCCTGGTTTATGTCTCGCCTAATACAACATCTGGCGGCCAAAGGCAAATCGGCCATTGGTTGGGACGAGATACTGGAAGGAGGTTTGCCGGCCGGCGCCGCTGTCATGAGTTGGAGAGGCACCGAAGGTGGTAAAGCGGCTGCCAGAGCCGGGCATTCGGTGGTCATGAGTCCGGGCAAACCTTGTTACTTTGATCATTACCAACACGAGGGTCCCGATGAGCCTTTGGCCATTGGCGGGATGAACCGCCTGGAAGATGTCTATACCTACGAGCCAGTGCCGTCTGATTTGGAGCCGGGAGCCGTTGGTTGGATTCAAGGAGCCCAAGGGAATGTTTGGACAGAATACATGACGTCTTGGGACAAGGTTGAATACATGGTTATGCCGCGGATGACTGCGTTGGCAGAGGTCCTTTGGTCACCTGCCGTGAACAGAACGGTGGGAAGAGGTCGCACCTTTGAACATTACCGGGAACGGCTGCGGAACCATGCCGGGTGGATGGCTCGCCAAGGTTTGCATTTTGCTCCGCACGGGTGGTATCCAACAGGGATACCGGAACGGCCATCCCATTAGCGAATTGGTTGTTATGAAAAGGAGAGAATTTATCAAAATGCAGGGCCAAGGGTTGTTGGGTCTGGGTTTGGGAATGGCTTGGCCCCTAGGGGCCGTGGCGGAGTCTACCAAACCGATTGTGTTATCCACCTGGGATTACGGCCTAAGAACCAACGATGTGGCTTGGCGTTTGTTAAGCGAAGGGGGTTCGGCCCTCGATGCTGTTTTGGCTGGAGCTGAGTTGGCAGAAATGGATCCCGATAACGCCTATGTTGGCTTGGGAGGTTTTCCGGATCGGGATGGTATCGTGACTTTGGACGCTTCGGTTATGGATCATGGTTATAACATGGGGATGGTGGCCGGACTGGAACAGGTCCCCAGGGCATCGGCCCTGGCTCGGGCGGTCATGGAGCACACCCCGCATACCCTTTTGGTTGGTGACGGGGCCTTACAATTTGCCAAAGAACAAGGTTTTGAAACCATGAATCTCTTAACGCCTGCTTCCGAAAAAGCTTGGAAGCGTTGGTTGGAGACATCGCGATATCAACCCGGTGTTAACGTCGAAAATCATGATACGATGGGGCTTTTGGGAATGGATTCCCAAGGACGCTTGGCCGGGGTTTGTACGACCAGCGGTATGGCCTACAAAATGCACGGTCGTGTTGGAGATACCCCGATCATCGGAAGCGGTCTTTATGTAGATCCGGAGGTGGGGGCGGTGGCGGCAACCGGTCATGGCGAAGAAATTGTGAGGGCAGGGGGATCCCTGCTTGTTGTGGAAGGAATGCGCAGTGGTTTGGATCCCGAAGAAGCATGCAGGCAAGTCGCCCAGCGCGTCCTCAAGCAATTGCGCCACCGGGGCAAAGATCCGGCCCTGTACCAGGCTTGTTTTATGGCCCTCACCAAAAACGGACAATACGGTGCTTGCGCTCTTCAGCCAGGATTTACGTACGCTGTTCAGGACGCTGGACAAGGGAATCGCCTACGACAAGCTCCGCATGTCTGGTCCAAGCTTTGAGCTGGCTTGCTTTGATACCGACGCAGTTCGATTGGGCTGTGCAAGGGGTGTGGATCGCCTGGAACTTTGTTCTCAAAGGGAGCAGGATGGCTTAACGCCCGAGGATGCTATGGTGGAGGCTGCCCTTCGCTATCGTCATCAGGGGCAGCCTCGAATAATTGTTATGTTACGACCCGATGCGGAGGATACCCTTTGGGATGAAAACAAGTTAAAAAACATCGTTGACCTTGTTAACCGTTGGAAAAACGAGGGGGTCGATGGGTTTGTAATCGGGTTTGCAGGGATTTCAAACATGCACGGGCATCTTGAAATAGCCCAAGAATGGCTGCAATCGATCTTGGCGATAGCCCCCCAAAAAGAATGGGTTTTTCATCGACTAATCGATCGTTTGCACGACCCCCTTCAAAGCCTTAAGATTTTGGAATGGATGGGTTTTCGTAGGGTCCTAAGCAGCGGTGGATCCAAAACAGCGCTCGACGGGTGGGAAAATCTCTTGGCTTGGCAGTCAGCTTTTCCTGGTTTGGAAATATTGGCCGGCGGTGGAATCCGTTCAAACCATGTTCAAAATTTGCTGATTCGAGCCCCGAACCGGGGGCTATGGCCCAAAGGAGGCCTGCACGCTTCTTGTATACTACCGGGGAATGAGTCAGCGGATGAAGGCGAATTGAATCGAATTTTGTTTCAAGTGCGGTCATGAGGTTCCTTGCAATTTTGGCCGGTTTTTTGGGGGCTTTTGCTGCTTGGGGTCGTACCCCTCCGTCAAGGATTGCAAACCCGGTAGCCTTGTTGGAACCGGCCCAGGTCTTTGACTTGAGGGGGAACGATGTAAAATGGACCTTTCAGGCCCAAGGATGGAATCAGTGGTTGCCCGCTACCGGGGGACCCCTTGGTTCGGTTACCTGGGATTTGGTTCGGAACGGGATCCTTCCGAATCCCTATATCGGCAAGAACGCTTTGGAGGCTGATTGGGTAGGGGATTGCACCTGGGTTTACCGAGCCGATTTTGATGTTACCAACTTATTGGGAGATTCCAGATTCATGCGATACGGCCATGACCTTGCGCTCGTCATGAGCGGTGTGGACACCTACGGTTCGCTGTGGTTCAACGGAAACCCTTTGGCCACTTTTGAGAATCCCCACCGGACGTATACGGTTCGATTACCCCTGCATTCTTCAAAATCAATCGAAAAGGTTCCGGCCTTGGAGACAGGTAGGAATATCCTTGAATGGATCTTGGAACCTCCCTTGCCGAGGGTTCAACGAGACGCCAATCGGTCAAGCCTACCCATACCCGGAGGTTTATGGCTTCATTCGCGCAAAGCGGCCTATCAATTTGGCTGGGATTGGGCCAGGGCCATGCCCTCCGTGGGTTTAAGCGGTGCGCTGACTTTGCAAATTATGGGAGACTCGGTGCTTCGACGCCTACGTCAGGGTTTGCATATTCGGACCCTCGCTTTGGATTCTGCCCATCGTTGGGCTCGCATGGAATGGGTCGGCGGTGATACGGGGCTTGACTCGTTAAAAGGTTGGCGTTGGGACCTCCAAGGGGATCAGTTTCACGCCGGTGGCGGTTTGGATTCTCGAAGATTTGTTATAGAGAATCCGCCTTTGTGGTGGCCGGCAGGTATGGGGCAGCCGACCCTGACCCAAGCCTTTTTTACGCTGTTCGATGCAGATGGTCGTATCCGTTTGAAAGAGACCTTGCGATTTGGAATCCGCCTCGTGGAATGGGTTCAGGAGGTCGATTCCGGAGGTAAGTCCTTTGGTTTTCGAGTGAATGGTAAGGATTGTTATATACGGGGAGCCAATTGGGTTCCTCATGATTTGTGGCCGCTGGAAACCGATACAGCTCGAAATATCGACTTGTTGAACAAGGCAGTGCAGGCCAATTTGAATTTACTTAGGGTTTGGGGAGGGGGGCATTATGCATCCGAAGACTGGATGAATCGCTGCGATCAATTGGGCTTGATGGTATGGCATGACTTTCCATACGCCTGCGCTATGTTTCCCTTGGATACCGATTATCGAGAAGAAGCCTTGGCCGAGGTCCAGGAACAGGTGATTCGTTTACGAAAGCATCCGGCTCTGATGCTCTGGTGTGGTAACAACGAAACCGAGGAGGGTTGGTTTAATTGGGGATGGGTGAAGGAAATGCGTTATTCAACGGTTGATTCTCTGCGGGTATGGCAGGCGTATCAGAATTTTTTTCGCCATGACCTACCGAGAATAATTCAACAGTGGGACGAGGGCAGGCCCTACCACCCTTCATCCCCGGCCAACGGATGGGGTCGGGACGTGGCCTATCGCGAAGGTGATGTGCATCAATGGGCGGTTTGGTGGGGTATGAAACCCTTTCGTCATTACGGTCAACGGATTGGTCGTTTTGTTTCGGAATTTGGTTTCCAAGGCTTTCCTACCCTTGAATGCATGCAGGAGTACGGTTGGGACCGCTTTGCTCATTTAAATGATTCGGTGTTACGAATTCATCAAAACCACCCGCGTGGTTTTGAAACAATCCGCGAATATTTGTGCCGTGATTATTTGGGGCCTTACAGCCAACGGGCCGATACGGCCTCGGATTTGGACTGGGTCTATTGGTCTGGCATGCTGCAATCGGATGCTATGGAGTACGCAATTCGTGCCCAGCGCCACGCCACCCCTCGTTGTGGTGGTTCCATCGTTTGGCAGTGGAACGATGCCTGGCCGGTGGTTTCTTGGAGCCTCTTGGACTATACCGCCCGTCCCAAACCGGCGTGGTTTGCGGTGCGCAGGGCCTTTGCCCCTGGTTTGGAAGGTGTGCAGGGGGGGCTTACAGATTCTATGTGGCATTGGCCTTGCACGATGGATCAAATTACCTACCGTTGGGAACCCGTCTCTGTCGATTCGGGTCGTTTGATTTTGCGTTCTTCGGTTCCCGTCCATCGCCTTTGGTTGCAATCGCCTGGTTTGGCTTGGGATGATAACAGTTTTGATTTGAAACCGCATACGGATTGCTCGGTACCATACAAAGGAAGCATCCACGACGTTCAGTCCATTGAAATTCACCGTTGGTGTCCTTCCAAACACGGTGTGGATCGATCGTTGCTCCCGTTTTCAAAGCCTTTAACCAAGCAACCTGTCAACAAGCAGCAGTCCGATTAATTAATTTGAATTAATAACCTTCGTATGAAGCAAGGATTTTCATTTTTGATGTTATGGATGGTGCAGCTGGGATGGAATCTTTCCTCCTTCGCTCAATCTTCATGGGTTCAACCGATGGTCGGAACCGACGGTCACGGGCATACCTTTCCGGGGGCGGTTTTGCCTTTTGGAATGATGCAATTGTCCCCCGATACCCGTATTGATGGTTCATGGGACGGCTGCAGTGGGTATCATTATTCGGATTCGTTGCTTTATGGTTTTTCGCATACCCATTTGAGTGGAACGGGTGTCAGCGATTACGGTGATTTTTTGTTAATGCCCTCCGCTGGTTCATGGGCCTTGGACCCGGCCCGGTATCGTACCGCTTTTCGCCATGAAGACGAATCCGCATCGCCGGGCCATTATTCGGTCGAATTGGCCAGCGGCATTGAGGTGGATTTGGTGGCAGGTCTTCGAACCGGCTTGCATACCTATCGGTTTCCCGTTAACAAAGAGGCTTTTGTGTTACTTGATCTTTTGCACCGCGATCGATTGATTGATGGCTGGATTGAAAGGGTGGATGCGTACCGTTGGAAGGTTTTTCGTCGTAGCGAGGCCTGGGCCAAGGATCAGTATGCCTATGCTTTCATCGAATTCTCCGAACCTGCGAAGGTTGTTATGGATTCAGCCTCTGTCAAAATGGTTTGGTCCTTTGGGGACACGAAGTCCTTGATGGTCAAGGTAGGCTTATCAGGGGTGGATGTGCAGGGGGCAGAATCCAATTTGTTAGCAGAAATTCCTGGATGGGATCGCCAACAACTTTCGGATTCAGCGACCGCTGTCTGGGACAAGGCTTTGGGGGTGGTGGAGGTCCAAGACAAGGATACTTCCAAAATCCGAACCTTTTACACCGCTTTGTATCATTGTTTTATACATCCCAGTTTGGCGAGCGATGCTGATGGGCGTTACAGGGGTCGGGATGGACAGATTCATCGAGCCGATGGTTTTCGGTATTATTCCGTTTTTTCGCTTTGGGATACGTACCGTGCTTTGCACCCGCTTTTGACCCTCATCGATCCTATTCGAACCCGGGATTTTATCCTGACTTTTTTGAAACAATTTGAGCAAGCAGGTCGCTTGCCTGTTTGGGAATTTGCTTCGAATGAAACCAACTGCATGATTGGCTATCATTCGGTTTCGGTCATGGCGGACGCTTTGCTCAAAGGCGTAGCGGGTCTTGATACCCAAAAGGTATGGGAGGCCATGGTTCATAGTGCTAACCAGGAATATGAAGGCATCGCTTGGTTGCGTGACCACGGGCACCTCTGTGTTGAGGCCTGTTCAGAATCGGTGTCCAAAAATTTAGAATACGCTTACGATGATTGGTGCTTGGCCCAAACGGCCCTCCTTCTTGGTGATCGCGATTCGTACCAAACCTACCTCCGGCGTTCCGGTTCTTGGCGGAATTTATTGGACTCGGTAAGCGGTTTGATGCGGCCTCGTCAAAACGGACAATGGTTGACGCCCTTTGATCCCCGCGAAGTCAACAATCATTACACCGAAGCCAATTCATGGCAGACTTCTTTTTATATCCCCCAGGATGTCTATGGTTGGATTGAGGCCGTGGGTGGGCCTCAACGTGCCGAGGCTTTGTTGGATACCTTGTTCGGGACCAGTTCCAAGACCAGTGGTCGAACCCAAGCTGATATTACGGGATTAATTGGTCAATACGCCCATGGCAACGAGCCTTCCCATCATATTGCCTACCTCTACCATTACTTAGGACGTCCCGACAAAACATTGCGGTACGTTCGCCAAATCCAAAACAATTTTTATTCAGATCAACCCGATGGTTTGGTGGGTAACGAAGACTGTGGTCAAATGAGCGCTTGGTATGTACTGAGTATGCTGGGTTTTTATCCCGTAACACCGGGTTCCAGCGAATGGATTTGGTCGGTTCCATCGCTGGATTCCTACCGAATCCATCTCCCCAACGGGCGGGCCCTTCATGTAACAACCGAATCTTCCTGTGCCCGTGGAACTCAATGGTCGGAAAGACTCATCAACGGGCGATCGTTCACCCAGCGGTTGGCGGTGGAGCATTCAACGATTTTGGAAGGGGGAACCTGGACCTACAGGCCCTTGAAGCTAGCCCCCGGAACCTACGAAGGCCCCAAGCGATTGGAGGCATCGAAATTCAGAACTATGCTGCCTCTCATTGAAGCCGAATCTCGAATTTTTGGCGATTCACTTCGTGTTACAATTCGGGTTCAGGGTTCTCAGCAGCAAATTCGGGTTGCAACAGGGGGTTTGGATCCTCGCAAGGAGGGTATACGGTACGCGGGTCCCTTGGTTCTGCACCGTTCAGATACCGTTTCGGCTGTTGTTATCGATGAGTCGGGTCGTCCAGGATTTGTGTCCACAGCCGTTTTTCGCCGTGTGGACCCCCGCCTCCAGGTAAAGGTTACGCATGCCCCGAATCCTCAATACACGGCCGGTGGGAACCTAGCCTTGGTCGATGGGGTGGAGGGGGAGAAGGATTGGCGCAAGGGAGCCTGGCATGGGGTGCAGGGAAGGCCCTTTGAGGTTGTTTTGGAACTGCCAGAGCCAGCGTTGGTGAAGTCCGTGCAGGTGGGCTTTCTTCAGGATGTTCGGTCTTGGATTGTATTTCCTGCCAAAGTCGGCCTTTGGGGTCGAACAGGGCAAAACCAGGAATGGCAACTCTTGGGCAGCGTACAACCACGCGTTGGTGTGGATGATTGGACCGTTTTAAGGGAAGAATTGGGAATCGCCATCAAGAAGCCCATTCGATTAACCCACCTCAAAATCGTAGCTGAACAATTTGGTCCCTTGCCTTCTTGGCACCCAGGGTCCGGTGGCGAGAGTTTTCTCTTTGTGGATGAAATTCGTTGGCACTAGCGGGCCTGGACGGGACCTCTTTGTGATGTGAACCCAAATTCGGAAGGTGAACCCAAATTCGGAAGGTGAACCCAAATTCGGAAGGTGAACCCAAATTTGAAGGTGGTCGATTGATACGATATTAAGGTGCGAGCCTTTCGATGGTCCAGGTTTCCTTTTCGTTGGGACGGCGGTATCGGAGGCGATCGTGAAGGCGGTTTGGGCGACCCTGCCAAAATTCAATTTCCTGGGGTATCAATCGAAACCCACCCCAATGAGCCGGCCTAGGAATAGGCAGATCCGCTGCGTAGCGACTCATGGTAACCTCCATA
>Ga0214923_10001375_pt1 | contig 34727 bp, 24 predicted proteins | sample LL1510_MetaG_FD_177993 | JGI IMG/M metagenome (GOLD analysis project Ga0214923, IMG submission 177993) | Freshwater microbial communities from Lake Lanier, Atlanta, Georgia, United States - LL-1510 | ecosystem: Environmental > Aquatic > Freshwater > Lake | place: USA: Georgia | collected...
AGCCGTTTCCAATACTGATCCAGTGCATATGTAGGATAATGACCGGTCTTCACAAATCCTGAGATACTTTCTTTGAAGTTTTGGATGAGAGTATCGTAATAATGACTCGCAACCAAGTAACATGTCGTGGTCTGGGCTGATACGAGACGATTTCCGGAAGAACAGATTATACCTGCACCAGATACAAGGATTACATCAAAGGGGTTCTGTATTATCCGTTCGAAGCACGCCATACCTTCTTCAGTGCGATTCCATACGAAGTCATCTTCAACAACGAGAACATTTTTCCAACCGGCTTCCTTAGCACGTTCGAGTACTCGAAGATGACTCATCGAACATCCGATTCCACCGGTGGCATGACGGATGGCATTGAACCGTTCTGCGCGATCGCCGAAACAGACCAACTCTGCTTCAATCTCCTTGCGACGATCTGTTCGGTGTTCCAGATTTATATACACAACATGCTCTATACGATCCATGGCGCGGTCTATCTTATCAAGGATGTGGAAATACTCGGATTAATTTTCCGTAATACATGAATAAAGGGGATGGTGTTAGCAGGAGTTGCAGGAGTAGCAGCCACAGCATCCACAGCATCAGGTGTATCCGCAGTTACAACACCAAGCCATGAAAAGGAGGTTATCATGGATGTAGAGTCAACATCGGCAACCGTAGGTGGTCGTAGGCGGCGGACCCGTAATCGCAGAAAGGGTTCGAACGGAGTGGCTGCGGATACTTCGGCGATTGTGGAAAAGGAAAGTGCTAGTATCGAACCATCGAAGCCGGTCGCGACTTCTGCCTCTGCCTCTGCCTCTGCCTCTGCCTCTGCCTCTTCATCTGGACCTTCTGTCGCAGCCAAGACCCAACAGATAGTGCTGGAAAAGAAGAAAAAACCCACGAAACTGGTGCTTGTTCCCCGTGGACGCCGACTCCTCAAGAAGACCTTCAAGGCCCGTCGGATCCGCATGCACATCGACAATACTCCTAAGACTATGAAGCGTACTCGACAGTTCCGACAGCGGATCGACGGAATGTCGGATGCGCAAGTGCGGGAAGCCGTCGTCGTTGCCAAGCTGGCCCGGGCCGAAACCGTCGCACGGGCTCCCGGTGGACTACTCCGTGAAATGTTGCGGGACTACCATTCTCTGCGTGGCGGACTATTCTAATATAGAGAAGCGAGAGAAGTGAGAGAAGCGGACGGGGTGAGCTAAAGCTATCGTACCCTATACACGTAGGGTATGTTGCAAAAGGTCAAACCCATCTTCGGCAAATACTACGATGCGTGGGCAGTACAGGCCGCCAAATACGGTCCCAAAACAGCATTGCTGTATCTCGTTGGCGGATTCTATGAAGTCTATGATATTGAGAATCTGACCACGGGAACAACACGGGCCAACTGTCGCGATGTGGCGGCGGTCTGTCAGATTACTTTGAATGAAGAGCTGTGTAGTAGCGGTGATCAACAGACACTCTGGGGCGGATTTCCCGATTATTCACTGCCGAAGTTTGAGAGAATCCTGGTCAGTGCGGGATTTACCGTCGTCGTCATAAATCAGAAGAAGAACTCGGTGGGAGACGTGGTCGATCGTGTTGTCGATCATATCTCGTCACCCGGCTGCTTTCTGGATAACGGATCCGACCGTTATCTGGTGGGCATAACACTGGAATCCGCAACCGAAGGATCCGCGGCGGCGGCACTGAAATCTGTCACGTGGGCCGCCGCGTCATTTGATCTGGCGACCGGTGATATCCAGTTTGCTGAAGGAGCAGAGAGAGACCGGCTCCATCAGTTCTTGTGTATGCATCCTCCATCGGAACTGGTGCTATGGTCGGACGGAGGAATCGGAGCAAACGATGTCGCGACAGGTCTCCGCCGGGGATGCGCAGCAACTCATCTATTGTGTCGGCGATCTCCTTCCGCGGCGGTAGATATAGCTCTTCTGAATCACTGGTGGCCGAATGCGACCCGTCGAATGGAGTGGATTTCGCGAATGCCGGCATCGCGTCAGACTCTGGCCACATTGATGGAGTTTGCGGCCGATCACATGCCGTCGTGTCTGGGTTCTTTGGGAATACCGACACCATGGATTCCAACAGCGGAGGTGAGGCTGGGTAATGCCGCATTGGAACAGCTGGGATGTATATCTCTGCGATCTGCCTCCGCCTCCGCCTCTGCCTCTCAAGGAGAGAAACGCAGTCTCTTGGACTTTCTGAATCAGACCCGATCTGTTGGAGGGCGGCGAATGATGCGACAGCGTCTCATGCGACCGATTTCGGACATTCCCGAACTGAATCGCCGTCTGGATTTCGTGGATCGCTGTTCAGCGGCATCAGAAGCAGCAGCAACAACAACAACAACAGCAGCAGCCACACGCGCATCTAGTATAGAACGAAGTCTACGGAGTATGTACGACATGGCCCGTCTGTGGCGACGTGTTGTGTTGGGCAATGCCTCTATTGGAGATATGGCGTGTCTGTTCAAATCGTGGCAGGCTTCGGTATCTCTGGTGTCCGATTTCGCCTCTACCGAAATTCCGACTGAACCCGTGACAACAATAATGTCCGAATGGAAAATGGATATTCTGATACAACTCTCACGGGAAGGAGTCACCGTTCCGCTACAGGAGTTGCCGATCCACAACCCGCCCGTCGAACTCAATGCTCTGTTTGAACAGGGACAGCGTCTGCGACAGAAGGCGTCGGGACTCGTCCGCTCTACCGCATCGGGGTTATGTCTGGTCGATGCAGAGGGCGGTGGATTCCGCATCACCGGTCTGAAACGGCGGATCCAGACCGAATGGACACTTCTCCGCGACGGCGGCGATATGTCGGCGAAAATCACGGCCTACAAGAATACCTCGTCTCTGGAAACCGACGCCCTGCACGCCATTTCTGCGCAACACCGCCAGTGGATGGATCTCTGGTCTCCCGCGTGGAAACAGTGGTGGACAAACGCTCTGGCCAATATTGTGTGTAGGGCTGAGGAGACACATAAGCGGCTGGACGCCTGGGTTGCCGAGTTCGATGTGGCGTGGACAACCGCGTGTCTGGCCAAAGAGTGGCGATGGCGGCGACCCGTATTTGTCGAAGGAACCAATTCCGGTTTTTCGGTGGAAAAGTTGCGTCATCCCATTCTGGAGCGCGTGATGATATCGGGCGTGCCCTATGTTCCGCACGATCTGACGCTTTCTGCCGAAGAATCTGCGGGACTCCTTCTCTATGGCATGAACGCAAGCGGAAAATCGTCTCTCATGAAGGCCGTCGGTCTAGCCGTACTGTTGGCGCAGGCGGGATTCCCCGTTCCCGCCACAAGCATGCATTTGACACCGTTCACCGCCATTTTTACGCGGATTCTGGGTAACGATGATCTGTGGTCGGGACTGTCATCGTTCGCCGTCGAGATGACCGAGTTCCGTGAGGTACTCCGCTTTTCCGATGCGAACACTCTGGTTCTCGGCGACGAACTGTGTTCGGGAACAGAGTCTCTGTCGGCAACGGCGTTAGTCGCAGCGGGAGTCGAAACCTTGGCGCAACGGGGTACCAAATTCATCTTTGCGACGCACTTACACGAGTTGGCGACGATACCCGATCTGGTGGCGCTTCCGCAGTTACGAACCGCCCATCTACAGGTTCACTACGATGCCGCGGCGGACCGGTTGGTGTATGATCGCACTCTGATGCCAGGTTCGGGGTCGGCTCTGTACGGACTGGAGGTGTGTAAAGCGCTAGATCTTCCGATGAAATATCTCGACCGGGCGATGGCTCTGCGAAAGATGCTGGAAGGATGGCAGGCTCCCCGGACTTCGTCGTATTCTGCAGATGTTGCCGTTATTGCGTGTGAAGTCTGTAGATCCACCAAGGGCTTAGAAACACACCATATAGTTCCACAGAAAGATGTGGCGGCAGCGACGAAGGCGGGTATGGACATACATGCAGCGGGGAATCTGGTCTGTTTGTGTAGCAGCTGCCACGATGATCACCACGGCGGCCGGCTGCATATTCAGGGATGGCAAGACATAGGGGGAGCACGGCGACTCCAGTGGACACGAACCGTACCGTCTCTGGCGTATGTGCCTTCACCTTCTCTTTCTCTTTCACCTCCTTCTTCGTCGAAACCAACGCATAAATCCCGAACATCTCATGATTCCACCATCGAACCATCAGTGCCATCAGTGCCACCATTGGATCCCGAAGTCGTGGCCTGGATCCGCGAACAAAAACGACTCCGAATCAACGGACCCACGATCCGACGCATGGTTCTCCAGCTGTTCGGCGTAGAGATAACGGATCCGGTGTTGCGCGGTATCAAAAGTTGACCTGACCCGCTGCGAATAGGTAGAAGTAGTAGAATGCTAATTCCTGTTCGGTGTATGAACTGTGGCAAGCTCCTGGCCGATAAATGGCTGTACTATCAGCGACGCCTTCAGGAGACGCAAGGCGACGCCTACGGAAAACGCACGTACTTTGACGGTTCGACTGTTCCGGTAACGAAAGAGGCGGAGATCATGAAGGAGCTCGGCCTCACCCGTTATTGCTGTAAGAAATCCCTTCTTACGCACGTGGATCTAATTCAGAAACTATAGTAGAGTAATGGATAGCCTTCTGTCGGTATTCCTAATGTTTTTGGTCGCAATCATGGGCCTCTTAACATTTCTGATTGTTCCCCATATGCCGGCGATGACACTGGTGACTGTCTGTTCGGTGCTTCTGGCGGTGGGTATCTGGTGGCATTGGTCGCAGTTCTCCACAGAGTATCGGACCAGCACATGGCAGGCGAAGCTCCGTGATTATGCGTCGTATGTCATCGTGGCGGTGGTCATTCTGGCGGTGTACGTATTTTACGCCTACGGATGGACCGGCAGCAGCCTCCAGGCGTATATTCGGACCACTACGGCGAATGCGATTTCGTCGGCCCAGAATGCCGCCCGTCGGGCGTCGGCGCGAACACAGCGGAGCATCGCATCGGCCACGAATGCTTTGATCGGTGAGGCCGGTCCTGTCAATGCTGGTACGGCTGCTGGATCTCCCGCAATGAATATGGCTCTATAAGATAGAGTATGGCCGCCGAAAAGGGAGGACAAAAAGGGAAACGAGGACAAAAGGAAACGCAGAAAGCAAGCAAATCCAAGACACGGAGATCTTCCCGCAAATCCTCTTCGCAGAGTCGATCGGCGGACTCCGGCATGAGTGTGGACGCATTACAGGCGATCTTCCAGCGCATTGAGGATCGGGTTCGTCTGATGATTGAGCGCGGCTCCACGGATACGGCAGTGGGATCTTGTCTGTCGCGGGCGTGGAATGAGAACTTCCATCGGGAACTGTCGGCACCGGCGCTGCGGGGGATGGTTATGCATTATCGTGCCGTGTTGTCTTTGCCGGCAGCATCAGAAGGTCGCTATCGTACAAAGAAAACCCGCCGGAACCGCAAACAGAAGGGTGGCATGGCTCCGTTTGAATACACGATGGGACCGGGATCGAATCTGCCCGTGTTCGGACGATTTCCGGTGGACTACACGGTGACACCTTCCGTTGTGAATAGCATGAATCGTTTCTTTGAGTCGTCGGCCGGACGCAGCTGCAACTCGGTGGGTGGCCATGATGCGCCTGGACAAGCCGGTGGTGGCATCATGGATGGCCTCTCCATGCCGATGATGCCCATGTCCGTTCCCCGTAATCCGCTGGAGGGCGTCGTCAGTACACTACAGGGAGCTCCTATTGTGAATCCTCCTGCGTCTCCCATTGTGTCCCATGTACATCTGACGGTTCCCGAACCTAAGCCGTTTGATCCGTCGGGTCTTTCCGAGCTTACCACGGCGTCCTCGGTATATAAGGGATATTGAATTTCAGACAGAACAATAGTGATGGAGTCTGAACAATCCACGATTAGTCTTGCATCAGAAGGGCTACGGTTTCTTGAAAAATACTTTCAGGAAACCGACTTCGCACTGACGCGTCATCATATTGATAGTTATGAGAAGTGTATTTTCGATGAAATTCCCACAATTATTCACGGTACGAATCCGATTGTGTTTCTGAAGGAACCGTTGGATAAAGAGGCCGGCGTGTTTGCGTATCGGGTGGAGATCTTCGTGGGCGGCGACGCGCCAACACCCGGCGATCTGGCTCTGACGGTGTCGCCTCCCGTGGTAACTCTGGATGAGGGAACCACAATACGGCGTCTGCTGCCGAACGAAGCGCGACTAAGAGGATTGACATATTCGGCACAGATTTCTGCCGATATTCTGGTGCGGGTCACATTCACGCGATCGTCTGCTGCTGCTGGTGCCGGTGCCGGTGCTGGTGCTGGTGCTTCTGCCGCCTCTTCGGCCGTCGGCCCCTGGATAACCGAAATCAAAGAAGCACCGATTATCAAGGGATTTCCGTTGTTCCGCATACCGATTCTGTTGCGATCTCGTCTATGCGCAACGGCAGTGGTGGATCCCATTCGTCTGGAGGAGATGGGCGAATGTCGCAACGACTACGGTGGCTACTTCGTCATCGGCGGTTCTGAAAAAGTTCTGATCACTCGCGGCGAACAGGCATTCAACTCGCTCTATGTGGAGAAGAAGCCCGCCGGCGATAATGTCAGTGCTTATGCATCGGTTGTATCTCTCCATCCCGAAACCAAACAGACACGCCGCGTTGCTCTCTATATAATGAATCGCAGCCTCTATAGCACGGGCGACGAAATCCGGGTCGCCGTGCCGATGATTCGTGGTGCTTTTCCGCTCTTTATATTGTTTCGGGCGCTGGGTCTGGAGTCCGACGAAGAGATCGTGCGGATGATCTTTCCTGATCCCACCGATCCGCTGGCATCGGAGCTGATTCCATCCATTGAGGATGCCTATCCGATTCACAACAAATACACGGCTATCCAGTATATCAAGACTCTCACGAAAGGCTTTACGGAGGCCCATGTTCTCGATATCCTCCAGAATCTCATGTTGCCTCATGTGCCGGATGAACCGTATGCCCGCGCCTACTATCTGGCCGAAATGGCCCGCGACGCGATTCTGGCAAAGAAGGGATTGAAACCCAAGACCGATCGCGACGACATGCGGGCCCAGCGATTTTTGACAACGGGCGGACTCGTCCGTGAACTCTTCAATGCGTGCTGGAAGGAATGGCGCGCGGCCGTCGTTCTCACGATTGACCGCACCTACAGAGCCAACGAACAGCTATATCAGGGCGACTCCGTGTTTGATCTCTTCGCGGAGGGCAATCTGATGACCATGTTCCAGCCGCAGACACTGAACACCGCCATCATGCGGGGCTTCCGTGGTCGCTGGGGAACAAACGAACGCAACGAAAAGTCGGGAGTACTCCAGGCGTTGGCGCGGATTTCTTATCTGGATGCCACTTCGCATCAGCGGCGCGTAGTGTCCGACTTTGACACCGGCATGAAAACCACCGGTCCGCGGAAACTCCACACGAGCCACGTCGGCTACTTTTGTACTTCGGAGACGCCTCAGGGTGCGCACATCGGCGTGACCAAGAATATCTCCATGATGACGCAGTTTTCGTTCGGTGCCTCTTCGGGACCCGTGCTGGCCTGGATGCGAATGAAGGGAGGACTAATTCCGGTGGCCGAGACTACTGCAGCGCTGCGTATGGCGGCGGCATCTGTTCAGATAAACGGCGGAACAGTGGGATTCACGCTGGATCCGCGGGCTCTCGTTGCGACGCTGCGGCTCTTCAAATGGAATGCGCTGCTGTCTCCCACGGCATCGATCAGTTTCAACACCCTGGATCGAATCGTGCGAATCTATCTGGACGAGGGCCGACCGGTGCGTCCGCTGTGGCATCTGAACGGAAAGGGCATCGCCTTTTTGGAGCAGTTACCGATGCTCAAGACAATGTCGTGGCGGAATCTCGTATTGGGAAGCCATCCTGCAACTGCTTCTGCTTCCGCAACCGGTAGATCCCTACGATCCGTAGCATTTATGGATCCACTGGCCGACCAGCCACAGGCGACACCGGCCGACTATGCCGCCGCTCTGGAACCCACGGCCGGATTCATCGAGTACTGTGATCCAACCGAGATGAATGAGGCCTATATCTCCTGGTGGGGATCCATGGGAGATCTGACGACGGACCACACCCACGCAGAGATTCATCCGTCCACGCTGACGGGACTCATGGCGTCTATGATTCCGTATTCGAATCACAACCAGGCACCGCGTAATCAGCTGTCGAACTCCCAGAGCAAACAGGGGATCGGCTACATGGCGACGAACATCCAGAGCCGGTACGACAACGATGCCCATCAGCTCTGTTACGGAGAGGCGCCGATCTGTCGGACATTCATGTACGAAATGGTCGGTCGCGGAGAGATGCCCTACGGATTCAACTGCGTCATCGCGGCCACATCGGAGAGCGGCTACAATCAGGACGATGGTCTCATTATCAATAAGGATTCCATCGCGCGGGGCATGTTCCAGAGCATCAGTTTCCGGTCGTACGATTGCGCAGAGGATACGGATTCCCGTACGAAGGCCCACAGCCATGTGGCGAATCCGGCGTCGGTTCCGTCGTGGACATCGCTGGCGCCGGGTCTGGATTACTCCAAGCTGGATGAGCGGGGCGTGATTCGCGAAGGAGAGTTCGTCGATGAGCGGACAGTGCTGGTGGGACGCTATCTGGTGTTACCGGATACGAACGACATCAAGGATTATTCGGTGCGGCCGGCACTGTGGACACAGGGACGGGTGGATTCAGTAGTGGTGCTACACCAGGGTGACGGACATCTGTTGGTCAAGGTGCGGATTGCAGAGGTGCGCGTGCCGGCACTGGGCGACAAGTTCTCCAGTCGTCACGGTCAGAAGGGAACGATTGGTATGTTTGTGGCGGCGGCGGATATGCCCCGCACGGCAGAGGGACTGGTGCCGGATGTGATGGTGAATCCGGGTGGATTTATTTCGCGTATGACGGTGGCGCAGCTCGTGGAGATGATTGCGGGTCTCTTGGGTGCTACGACGGCCGCGAAGATGAACGCCACGACATTCTGTAACGGCGGCGATTACGTGACACAGTTGGGTGATGGACTCCAGGCGGCGGGACTCTCACGGGCCGGCGATGCCGTCATGTACTCGGGTGTCTCAGGAAAGCAGTTGGCGTGCGATATCTTCATGTGTCCTTTGTATTTCATGCGTCTGCGGCATTTGACAGAGGATAAGTTGAACGCGCGCGGAGAGGGACGGAAAGAGATGAAGACACATCAGCCGACGGGTGGGCGCGGAAATGAGGGCGGCCTCCGTATCGGTGAGATGGAACGCGATTCGTTGTGTGCGCATGCCATGTCGCTATTCTTACAGGAGTCCATGATGAAACGCGGAGATGGCACGAAGTTCTGGATCTGCAACGGATGTGGTCGGATTCCGATTTATAACGAGTCGGAGGATCTGTTCGTATGTCCGGGATGTGATGGTCCGTTGACATATACGGGATTGGATGCTGTGACACTGACGCTGCAGTTGCCGACCCGCCAGAGCCGCGCGACTTTTTCACAGGTGTCGATGCCATATGCGCTGAAGCTGACGGAGCAGGAGTTGGCGACATTGGGTGGGTATGGATTTCGGTATGTGACGGAATCGGGAATAGGGCGGCTGCGGGATACATCGTGGGGATGGACTCCGATTGGAGACGAAGCTGTTGTTGCAGGGGCAGAAGCAGAAGCAGAAGGAGCAGCGGTAGGGGCAGCAGCAGGAGCAGAAGGAGCAGCGGCAGGAGAGGCAGGAGAGGCAGGAGAGGCAGCGGCAGGAGAGGCAGGAGAGGCAGAAAAAGGAGAATCGGCCGGTGCAGAGAAGCCACAGGTATCCGCCGAAGTGGCTGATTTGCCTTCTGCAGGAGCAGGAGCAGGTGCAGGAGAGGCCGCAGCTGATGCCGCCGTCGTCGCCGATACGCAGACGATCCGTTTCTCTACTCAGATGGATAACGAATGGAGCATATTCAGTAACTTTGCCGTGTCGCCGATGCGAATGCCCGCCGACCAGATTCCTGCCCCCGACGGAACCGAATATCCCGCTCTGGGTATAAATCCCGATGGTTCCGTGGATCCGGCCAAACAGACCTGGCCGACCGTTGCGCATTATTTCCTGGCCATGAAGTTTCCGGCAGATCCCGCACTTCAGGAACAGATCCGGCAGGCTCCCACTGCCGCCAAGGCCAAATCACTCGGCCAATCCAAGGATCTGCCGATGCGCGGTGATTGGGAGGCTATCAAGGATCGTGTCATGAAATCGGCTCTACTGGCGAAGTTCCGTCAGAATCCCGCCGCACTCCATCTGCTACAGAGTACGGGCGAACGACATCTGCTCAATGTAAGTCCATCGGATGCATACTGGGGCAGTGGAAAGAGCGGGAAAGGCGAAAACCGTATGGGTTCTCTGTTAGAAGAGGTGCGTACGGAGTTAGCTGGAGAGCGTCCGGATGAGAAGGCGCTGAATCGGCTCTTTGTGGAGTCAGATGCTACAGCAGAAGCGGCAGAAGTGGCAGAGGCAGAGGCAGCAGCAGCAGCAGCAGAAGCAGCAGAGGCAGCCAAGGATACCGTACAGGTTGTTGTTCCACCGGCCAACGCTGCAGCTGCTGCAGCTACAGGAGCACCAGGAGTCCAAAGCGGAGGGGTCTATTTATTCATTAATCCCACAGCAATGCCCGCGATGGTTGCCAAAGAGCGTCGGCATCGTAGCCACCGGGGAGGCCGCCGACACATAACATGGGACATCCAACAGGGGGGGAGTGAAGACACTGGAGCGTTTACGGGAGTTGAGGGAGCCGGCGGTATTGAGTCGGCATTGACCACCACATCAGGTGGATCCACCGAAGTGAAGGTGGAGAAACTCGGCTAAAGGGGGTGGTTAAAACTTGACATTGAAACTTCCCATATATGAGTAGTATCAATGGATTCCTCTCTTGCTGATATTCTGATCCGTTCCCGTAAGACCGTTCTGGAGATTCTGGAGACCCGTGGATACGATATATCTCTGTATCGCAACATTGCTCCCGATCAGCTGGTGACTCTGATAGATACGGGATTCAATTCGCGTGCGCTGGATATGTTTGTTCCCAAAAAAGAGGGTTCCGCCGCGCCATGCGATCGTGCGGTGGTGGTTCACGTACTACAGGAGCGGATTAAGCAGAAGTTAGACGGCTTCTGCGATAGCCTCTGGACATCTGTCGACGGTAAAGATACGACCAAGATTGAGCCAACGGATGACATTATTGTGGTTCTCAATGAGCCGTGGGCCGAACAGTTTGACCGAACATCGCTCTCCGAATGGCAGAGTAAGCGAAAGGTGCGTATCACCTTCTTTCCCATTAAGCAGATTGTCGTAAATCCCAGTCGGCACGCACTGGTTCCTCCACACAGACGGCTCACGGCAGAAGAGGCCGCTGCCGCAATGGAGCGGTGGCACATTAGCTCCAAGATCCAGCTGCCACAGATCAAGATGTCGGATATGCAGGCCAAAGTGTTGGGTCTGGTACCCGGAGACATAGTTCTCGTAGAGCGGCCCAGCGCAACGGCGGGAGTCGCACAAGTGCTGCGAAACTGTTCACCATAAGTAAGGAAAATGCAAGGGCCAGGTGGACAAGGCGACACAACGGCAATGGCAACTGCCGCTCGTCGCGACTTTCAGCAATTTTCGTCCGAGTTCGCGCAAGGAATGACGGCGTGGGAAAACGGACTGCGAACTGGACAGAACGGTCAGTGGATGGCCGCCGTAGAAGATACGCTACGACGCTGGCGGGCAAATGTGGAGGCCGCACGGAATCAAACACAATCTCTGGAAGCCAACGATACCGGTGTGGCTGATTTGGAACGTCTGGTTGGAGAAATCGTTACCGAACGCGACGAACTCCATCGTCTGTCAGACAAGGCGGCCACCCGCGAAGAGCAAGCAGATTCGCTGAATCCCAAGGAGCGTCCGTCGCCGTACACAAATATTTTGGGCCTCCAGCGGATATTCCGAGACTCTACGCGGTGGACGATTCTGTTGCTGAGTATCTTTTTCGGAGCTCTGGCTCTGGTTGTTATGGGACTCGTGGTGTGGCAGCTGGTTGTGGTGTCCAGACCACTGGCAGGAAACGCGGGAGCATCCATGGTGGGAGGACGACGATCGTAGCCCTTCTGTTGCCCTGTTGCCCTGTTGCTCAGCAGAAGAAAAATTGGCGGGTGTCGGTAGAGAGACAGCATGGGCGCATTTTTTTCCAACTTATTCACGTTTGAGAATGGACGGATTCAGCCCGTGGGAAAGCTGTCCGATCAGAAATCGCCGGTCTATGATGGAACATCGGGATTGAACTATTCCGGTCGGGTCTATACGAATGAGTTTACGCCCATGTCCTCCAAGAGCATATGTGATAGTTCCATGTCGGTATCGCTGGATAAGATCGGTGAGGTTATGCCACATTCGGTGAGTTCCACGACGCTGCCGGTGGATGATTCCACCAAGCGCATCTCGTCGGGTACTCTGTCTGGCTACGTGAACAATCTGGAATCCCAGGGACTTATACCCGGACAAAAAGGCACGATGGACGAACAGAACAAAGCCGACAAGAAGTTCTATGATGATGTGCAGACAGAATACTGCTTCTACGAGGTGCGGTACAAGGCGGCGGTGACCCAGTTTCTGTCGGTGATTGCGAATCCGACGACCGCCAACGATCCGAAAGTCAAGGAGTATCTCGGCGTTGCCATGGATCTCAATAAGCGTCTGAATTCGCTTCTGGAGATTCTGAACTATGTTGGCAATGAGCGCGCCCGAGCCGTGAACAGTCGTGCGCCGCAGCTGGAGTCCGCCAGCAAAATACTGAAGGAGAAGATTGCGGAGTTAACGGCACAGAAGAACTGGCTGGGAGGCAGCGACATCAAGATCCAGACACAGGCCGAAATGATTCGCTTTTCGGCCGAGGCCGCGCAGGCGATGAACATTCAGATTGCGACCTTTGTGGCGCTCAACGTGGTGGCGATCGGAGCGGCAATCACCGTATACAAATCGATGGGCTCTGGCTCTGGCTCTGGTTCTCTTTAGTAATTTTGATTCTAATCCGTAGAGGATGGCGAATCCGGCACTCATTAGTAAGGATATTGTGGATCTGCAGGATATTGAAAAGATTCAGTTCCTGCAGAGCTTACAGGCAGATCCCGCCAAGTATTCGGCATATGTTGCGGACAAACAGAACCGTATTCTGGCCGAAGTGGCAGATACAAAGCGGGCCTCGTTCACCAAGGCGTCCGCCGATATGGCCCGCATGATGGATATGGATTTTAATTCGCAGGTGGCGCTGAATCGGACAAATGATCTGATCAAGACCCAACAGCAGATCATCAACGGCCAGTCGGAACTCTATAACTCCAAGAAGCGGAATATGGATATGACCCGGCGTCAGGCAGAGATCAACAACTGGTATTACGAAAACAAACGGGAGACACTGTTTGTGCTCCAGCTGCTGCTGCTGGTGGTGCTGGCACTGGTGGTGTCAGTGGCTCTCCAATACGCCGGCTACACGACGGAAATGGGCACCAACTTCTTCATGGGATTCGTGATCATTGTCGGTGCCAGCACCTGGCTCTATCGGTACTACTATACGGCGAATATCCGCGACCCCCGCTACTGGAACAAACGCAAGTTCTCCGAAGACAAGCCGCCCAATCTGGGCGATATCTGCGCCGGCTACGGAGGGTCGGGTGCCTCGTCCCAGGACACCATATCCCATGAGATCTCGGCGGGAGTTGCGTCGCTGGTGGGTGGCTTCAAATCGTTTCAGTCGGGTACCGCCAATATGATGGCGTTGAGCCGTTGAGCCGTTGAGCCGTTGAATTTTGACCACGAACGGTAAGGGATGGCATCCACGTGCGAAGTCAAGCGGATTCAACAGAACTCCGCACAAGCGGTTGTAGATAGAGCCAATGCCGACTTGTCGGCCGTACGGAGAGACTATTTGAATTGTATGGGACCAGGAGCGGCCGGAGATGCCGCCGTTGCCGATGCCACGGCCGATATGAATCGCCTCCGTGCCGATGCCGCCCAACTCACATACATCCACGAATTCATCACGAAGCATCTGGAGCAGCGGGCGGGCTCCAAAGGAACAATGGACCAACTCGGCGACATCGTCAAATCAGAACGCAGCCGTCTGGAGAGAGAGATTGATACACTGAAGGGCAAAATCCGGAAATCACGGCGGATCTTTCTGGATAGCTCTCCGCAGATCAGTACCGCGGTCGGTGGACTCTATTTCACACAGGTTCCCGACAACCAGGTACTCATCGCGTTTATCGCGTGCTTCGGTGCATTTCTATTGTTCAGCGGTGTCGGGTTCGGCCTCAATCTGGGTCCCGTGGCCAATCTGAATCTGATGGATCGCGAACGCTGGTCGCTGGTAGGAAGTGTGTGGGTCGGTGCGATTATTCTCACTTATATGGCGTTGATGTTCTTCACATAGCTTTTATTTGCAAGAAGTTAGTAGAGCCGACACGATGTCCACATTTCCTACTGCACAGCCCATTGTGAACTTCAATACTGCTCCATTCCAGAATGAGTTAATATCCGTCAAAAAGAAATGTTCCATAACCGGTGGACCTGGTGGAGTGACAGGAGCATCGAAACCGTACGGAATGCTGTCGTATGCGGATCGGTCGCTGCTCAAGCGGGCCAAGATCAGCACATGTACGAACGGCAATGAGAACAATCTGGACACCTTTCACGCTCAGTATTAGCCGACATAGTTTCCCGACACATCATCGCCTTCGTAGGCTATTTGAATACCTGCGAAGACCTTGCCCGCGCGGTCCACCGGTTTGCCGTATGTCTCTTGCATCTTGACCTGTAGATCCTTCTTTTGAAACTTCTTCTTGCCGGGCGCGTAGGTACCGATCGTGGTGCCGAACCAGTCATTGTAGCGGGAGAAGATGTCATCGATGTTCGCCTCCTGACCGACCTGGCGCAACAGACAATCCTTACAGAATGCGACGAACGTGTCGTTCTCCTCCTTGTACTTGTTAGAGGCCGCCGTGACGACCGCTGGCTCCTTCAGCCCTCCACGGAGATACCGCGTCTCGTAGTAGTGCGCCAAGAGACCCGCAAAGTACGGACGCCACCGCTGAATCTTAGTGTCCAACAGCGGATCACGCGGCCATATATGATTCGTCGGATCCGTGGGCTTTCCCTCCTCAACGAATGTCGCCACATGCGGAATCACCATGATACGCCGCCAGGTACCGTTATCCATGCTGGACACCGGTGGCAGATTATTACACGATATAAACATGCGCCCCGTCACGACGAACGCCTCCTGATCCTTGAAGAGACCACGGGCCTTGAGGGGATCGCCACCCGTCAGCTGCTTCATGAGCGAAGTGTTGATCTTCTCTCCCTCTTCGGGCTCGACCATGCTGATGAAGCGCTTGTTGCGGAGAACAATGAGCTCCGGGTTGGCGCTGCCGGCGTCGGCGCGTTTGCGGGTCAGCGCGGTCACCGGTAGAGCATCCTGGTATTCGCCGAATGTCTTACTGATGAGATCCAGCACTTTGGACTTGCCGTTACCACCAGAGCCCTGCATGACATAGAACTTCTGTTCGTGATTGGCTCCTTCCAGAGAGGCCGCGTAGAGTGTCAGCACATACTCACAGAGTACGGGATCCGGATAGATCTTACGGAAGAAGTCCATAATCTCCAGATGCTCAGGGGTGGGATGTTCGGGGTCGTAGGCCACGAACGGAATGGCTTCGTTGCCGGCAGAGTCGCGACCCATCTGGAAAGAGATACAGTCATCGGGATCTCCCGGACGGAAGTGAACATGAGGGCGACCCTCACTGTCGGACTTGCGCAGATCCAGAACACCGTTGGCGAATCCCACCAGCGTGATGTTCTTGTTGAGATTCTGAAGGAACTCCTCATCATAGAACTTCTCGGCGACCTCCCGCATGACGCTGTCCTTGAAGCTACAAGTGTGGAGATTCCCCAGAACCTTGTTGAGGTTCTTGTTCTTGGCCTCCAGACGCTGGCGATTGTCCTGATCCAGCGTGGGACTTGCCAGCTCCTTGTTGACGTTGCTGATCGCCAGATGATAGATGCCACGGACCTCATTGCTCAGACGCTCCCGAATACGGACATTGGTGAGCATGCGCTTCCAGGCGTGTCCCGTATACTGATACCAGATCATGGCGGCCATGGAGGTGCCGCGTTCGGGAGTACAACGAAACTCGTGACGGAACATGCTGATGACGAGTTCGGCAACGCTGACGTGGCTGCCAGCGTCGTTCGCACGTGCCAGAACAATATTGTCTTCACGGATAATGGCCTTGTATGTCGCTTCGGAGTCCTCCCGGGCCCACTTGTGGAGGGTTCCCATGCGTAGAGGAGTGCGGCCTTTCTGGAGCGCCTGGGCTTCGCAGGACAGAAGATTCCACTTCGCCTTGAGTTCGCTGTCGGTCATGGACGACTTCTTGTGTCCTGGCCCAGTCCGGCGGGTGATGCCGGCCCAACACTGGAAGGATGACTCTGTATCGCTGATGTTCTTCAGACAGAGCGCGATCTTGATCCAGTCCTGATAGTCTCCACAGCGGCGCTCAGGATTGAGACACTCGGACACCAGACGGTAGGCCAGAGCCACCTCTTCGGGGCTGGGCATGCTGCGCACGGAGAGTCCGCCAACCTGGACCATATGTTCGATCTCCGCGATGGTTCCGGCACCGGCAGCAGTGGCAGCACCTGCAGCAGAGGCAGAGGCGTCCAGTGTAAATCCAGGAACATTGGACGACGGTGTGGCTCCTTTCATGGAAAACAGCGTGGGAGACTGCGGCTTCGCCCAGTTGCTGCCTTTCCCCCACCGGTTCAGCAGCTGGACCCATTCGGCATCCTGGCCCTCGTCGGTGCGGAGAACCAACGGTGTGCAGTCCTCGTGGCCCAGACGGATACTGAGCTTCTTGACGAGTTCCAGAGGGGTCCATGTATCCAGAGAGACGGCCTCCAGAGATATCGGTGTCGGTTCATCGACGGTGGTCTGGGACGCCTTCCACACATGATCCACCTTGTACCACGCCTTGTTGGGCTTACAGGCACCGTACAGAAACCAGTTGTTGCGCTGGATGACAGCGATGTCGAAGCATTCCTGTGGCCCGTTCGTCATGCCCGTTGGTCCGAAGATCCGCTCTACGGCACCGGTCTGTAGGAGATATCCGCGGATAGCGTACTGAATCTCGGGTTGCGTCGTCACATTCGGAACAACAATATGGATACCGTCCTTGTGGGTGTCCTGCGCCGGATCGGCTTCGGGAGCGGGCTTGAGTTGGACAAAGAACTGAAGCGGCTCAGGAGTTGCCTCAAAGAAGCGCGAAAAGGCGTCGGCGTAGGCGGCGACGAAATCGTGAATTTGTTCTGTAGTGAACCGGCGGTGGAGCGGTCCGCCGGCCTTGTAACGGAAGTCCAGATCAATCAGAATCGGGCTCTGTGCCAGATGCTTCTCCAGGAGTGATGTTGCCTGATTGTACTTGAACACGTGATCATGGAGCAGCGACAGAAAGACGGAGTCGTACTCCTCTTCGGGAACCTTGTACTTACCCATCCAGTTGGAACCGAATCCTGTAATGTTCCAATCGGATGTTGTCGTGCGGTGTTTGCGTATGTAGTTAGAGAAGGGAGTGTTCATCCTTGATTGAGCTGGCGGTTTGTGGGGCCGGCGGGTCAATTTTTGGGGGCAGGTGTGGAGAGATGGCAGCGAAGACAGATGTAGTGACAGAGACATATAGAGATAGTTATACCCAAAGTTGATCAAATTGGTGAATGAATAAATATTCTGTAATGCCAGGTGCAGGAGTCAAAAAACAACATATCTTAGACCGCTGGGCACTTTAGTTACAATATTCTAACTTACCATGTTTATTTAGAATCAACGTTATTACATCTTCAAATGAGTCATTTGGTATTTTTACAATTCTGCCATCTGAATCTATCACGTGTGGACCTGAGGGGATCAAGGGAATATTATTTTGAGCTATGACAATTTCTTCCTTAATACCATTGATATCATCAGCATCTTCACATTCTTGAGAAATAAAATCTTTGATAGCCGACAACTGTTGTGATGTTTTAAGCGTTTGAATATTTTTTATAAGTTGTAACTTATCAACTTCAGCAGGAAGCTTAGTTAGTTCTACCGCTACTTCAATAGTAATTTTGGTTTCACCACTAGAATCGAGTAATTTAATAACCTCTTCAGGCAAAGAACTGAGTTTAAGGTATTTTGTTAGTGTAATCCGCGAGATATTTACAACACTTATGACCTTATCAATATCCTTGTTATATACCTCATATAATTTTGAATATGTTTTAATTTTATCAGAGTTTGTCATAGGATTACGCTGAACATTTTCTACTAAACTTAACTCTTCTGCTTTCTGTGTACTTACATCAACAATACTACACGGTATCGTATTTCTGTTCAATAACTTACAAGCTAAATAACGTCTTTGCCCCGCAATAATTTCGTATTTATCACCCGACTTGCGAACTGTAATAGGATTGATAAGCCCATTGCTTCTAATATCATTAGCTAGATCACTTATGCCTGTTTCATCTTCATCTGAAGTTAGCGTTTTACGTACATTTAATTCAGAAACGACAAGTATATTTATACTTAGCTCTTTTACCTCCATCCTAGTATAAACACTGTGCTGTTTCTTTAAATGATGTTTTGCGTATCAGTTTGTTGTGTTTTCTAGTGCTCATATAAAATGCCCAGCAGTCTAAGATCCCTGTAAAGTCGGATGGAACACGTGATAAACGCACTACGCCGACCAGCAAACGGTGAGGTCTCTGCCAAAAACTGTGTTATTTATTCTTTTGTATCCGCCTCAGACAATGACGATATTTCCCTTCTGCCGGCAGGAAGGACAGATATTTTTTGAGACAGGCGTCTTGAAGGTCTCCTCCAAGCCGAACCGCATAAACATGTGTCCGCAGGGCATCACCGCTGTCTCACCGGTAATGAACTCTTCTGCCGTAATCGGACACATGTCGTGTTTGAGTTGCGCCAGCTCCAACAGCTGTGTGGCAATGTGGATGCCTATTGTGGGAAGAGTGCTTTTCGCGGAAAACTTCTTGGTAGCTGCCATTATGGCTGCAGAAGAAGCAGAAGCAGCAGCAGCGGTAGCAGAAGGAGAGTATATGGTGTATACTGAAGCACCCGATGCGTCGATGGAAGAACTTGAAGAAAGAGAAGGAGAAGGAGAAGGAGAAGGAAGAAGCGCAAGCATGTTCGTCGCGCGGAAACCACTCCCCAGAGCTGCCGGTACGGATCCTGTCATTCTAAAGACCCGAACCGTCTCACCGTTCTGGGACGCCGATGACATCTCTGCCAGCCGCAGTTTAACACCGGATTGGAAATGATAAGTATGAGTCTCTGCGTAAGGCTGCGCATCAGAGAAAGTGACGGGAACACTATCGTAGGGTGCCGCGGTCAGGATTCCGTCTGCCCCCTGAGAAACAGAGGAATCCGGCGCTAGAGTACGGAGAACGCGGACATACCGATTCTTGAGCACCTTGCGCCAAGGGAGATACAGAACAAAGTTCGTTGGGAGAGTCAATGACATCCTGTTTGACGGGTGATGCGGGGCGACCCGTGTCAACTTTTGGTGTGGCCTCACCCAAACTGAACATGCAGATCTGTCTCACCCAGAGTGTGCGATACAGACGCAGTTAGTCATCTCCAAGCAGATAGTATCCGTGATATCCCATAGACGCAAACGCCAACATCATCACCAGTTCAAACCACTTTCTTGCCGTTTTCTCTCGTTGGAGGCCAATATAGACTAACAACGGTCCCACCAGAAAGATATGGATATAGTTCACCCACGCATCCTTTTTGAACACCGATTTATATATATGGTAGGCGATGACGACCAGACCCGTTGCCAGCATAATATGATAGACAAATCCAGGTAGATTTTCTCTCACAATACCAATATACAGTAAGAATGTAGAGAATATCAAGATATGCGCCAGATGAATGTACATTTCTGACATAGGAACAGAAAATGTAAATCATAATATGATTGTCTACACTATTTTTCTAAAGGTATTTGTTTATGAACAATATGGGCATATGCATTAGGACATCCTTTCATTTTCGCATAATTGGCCCATGTTTTTGATCGATTGTGTACATGGGGGAGTAATAGTAATTCTCTAGTTCCACTTTTCTTCTCACTTTCATGCGGATTTCTACATATAATTTCATGAATAATTGCATAGGACTTTTTTTCTTCTATACCATTCGCCCAAATAGCCAAATAATCAATTCCCCATCCAATTAGAATAGGATCATAATGCTTCATTAGCATATCAAGTGCTTTCTTTTGAAAAAGCATCGTATTTACTTCTACAAAATTTGTATATTCAATAGATATATTTGGTTTATTTTTTGTAATACTATGTGCAATTCTGGAACCTTTTGAAAATGAAGGAGCACATATCAATAACTGTAATGATTCAGATAAATGAAACATTCTATTTATATCCTTTCCTGTAATCTCGATATCGTCGTCGGGTATGAAAAATCTATCATATTTTGCAATGATCTCTGGATAGGTATTATAGAAATAATGGAAGTTTTGAAATTTTGATCCTTTTCGGCGTTCTATATAGTGTACCTTTGATTTGTATGCTTCGTAATTCTCATCATTATCTCCGTAATATATAACATAAATATCATAATTTTGCATATTTGTACACCACCAATATGTAAAAACTGTATTATCTCCTGCAGATGTGAATACACAATTCCTTGTCATTCTTATATCATACAGATATAATATTTCAATTCTACAGTAAAAGAATATCGGAATATTTAACTTCACTTTTGATGTAAAGAGAGATGTATGGTATCTCATATCAATGTAGGGCGTCCCATCTGCCGGCACTGCGGACAAATATTAAACTCACATTGCGCCAGAGCAAAGGCACTAAACAGATGACCACACGGCAGCACCGCAATGTCGCCGTCGTGAAACGCCTCTGCCGTGATCGGGCAGACCTCCCCTGCCGACCGTGCGTGGGCCACCACAATGGCGGCAACATGCGGACTCACGGCCTCCCGTGGCATCTTCGGTAAGCACACAGGGTTTCCCGATAGAACCACGACCTGTAGATTACGGGGGAGATTGTGTTGTCCTGCCGGTTTGCCGATGACCCAGGTCGGGCGTATTTCCAGAATGGGAAGAACCGCTCCGTCTTGACGCATTCCTCCGTGGGGCGATGCGCGAACGGCGACCAACGCGGCGGATGAATCCGAGATCCATACCGAAATCATGTTCGACGCCGCCGCCAGACCAGATTCCGAAATAATCGGCGTAAACGGTTCGACCTTGTTAGGAACAATGATATAATCCTGAGTGGGTTCGCCCCACCAGATGCGCCATGTCTCCGAGTTTACGGGAGCTGCCTTCAGAAACACGAACCGATCGGCATAGTTCTTGCGTCCTGACATATAGATTAGGAACTCCCCAGGAAGTTCCATCCTGATGCTATACTGTTTCGGATGCCGATTTTTTAGGCCGGCCTAAAAGTTGACGGGTGCGCCACGGGTAGCCAGTGGTATCAGGATGGCTCCCTCTGCTCTTGCGGTACGACGCATTACTGTAGATACGAAGAAGGCGATGGATTTGGCTCCCGAAGGCATGTTCTGGATTCCCGATGAGACCGATCTGACGCACGGATGGGCGATTGTGTGTGGGCCCGCCGACACTCCATACCACGGCGGAGCGTTCTGCTTCGAGGTCCGGTTTCCCGATAATTATCCGTTTGAGCCTCCGTCGTTCACCTATCTGACGAATGACGGACGCACACGATTCAATCCGAATCTGTACAAGAATGGAAAGGTCTGTCTATCGCTCTTGAACACTTGGGCGGGCGAACAGTGGTCCGGTGTCCAGAGTCTGAGCAGCATTCTCCACAGTATCCAGACGGCGGTGCTCAATGAGGAGCCGCTACGGAATGAGCCCAGCTACTCTTCGGCATCGTCGCACGCCGATATGCCCGTCTATAATCGGATGGTCTTCCAGGCAACCATAGAAACGGCGATTCTGTCCCATCTGGCAGATCCTCCGCCGTATATGGTTCCTGTGATGGCGGCCGTTCATGCGTGGGCTATGAAGGCACGATCTGCTCTGGTCGCGAAGGCCCGCGCCTACGCTGCAGAGTGGGACGGTAGATCCGAGTACATGAGTTTCTTCGCGATGACTGTGAAGTACAAGTTCGGAGCTCTGGCGACGCAGCTGGAGACTCTGTCGTGATCGGAAAGGTAAATATTATGTGATTAAAATGACAGCGGCGGATAGCGGAATGACAACAAAGGTTCCTTTTGTTTTTTGGAGCATTCAGGATGCGGCCATCAATGCATTCTCTGGTATAACTGTGAAAACCAACACGAATCCGGTTGTGACAGTTGATATAGAGGGAAATACCTATGTGGCGTTTCAGTATACACTGGCTACTAGCAACTACATATATATTGCGATATGTAGATTTGATCAGGACGGTAATTTGCTCTGGAAGTATGCTGACACGATTACATCAGGCAAGACCTGGAATACTCCGAATACCGACACACAGCTATCTATTGCAGTGGATACTCAACAAGGATCTGGAGTACATCCGAATGTATATATCTGCTATACGAATACTCCCACATCAGGCCCGACGCAAGTTGTCGTATTTTCTATTGCATTTGACGGAAATTTACTTTGGATACAAACAGGCGTTGGCTCCACAGGTGGAAACGATAAGAGTCCTTCCATCGCCGTCGATAATAAGAATAGTCGGGTTCTGCTCGTGTGGTCCACAGATGGAACCGCCACAGATCCAATGAATACGCATCCCGTATCTCAGGCCGGCCCCATTGGAACGACGGATATTGTAGTGGCGTCGTTGGACAGAGCATCTGGATTGCCACAGTGGGTGACTCAAAATACGGCATTGAATACAACGGATAATGACACCTCGCCCTGTGTGGCGGTAGATGCCACGGGTACGATATATGTGGCATACTCGACTGCCGGTGCAGTATCCGGTTCCATAAACAGTGGCCCGCCCACGACTACAGATATTGTCGTATTTAAACTGGCCTCGACGGGCTTCTATAACGGTGACGGATGGATCACGCAGAATGCTGGTTTCAACACCGCCGGCAGTGAACAGTCTCCCTCCATTGCTCTGGACCCCACCGGAGGAAACATATATGTCAGTTACTGGACGGATGGTGTGATTGATCCGGCGGCGTGTAATGGTACGATTATTGGTCTTTTCAAACTCAACTCGGCGGGTGCGCTGCAATGGCGCAACCAAGTTGCAACCTACACAATTGCGGCTCCCCCGTGCCGTGTGCCGATTGCCTGGTCGTCGACACCATTCAGCTCAGGACGCGACCACTTGTATCTATCGTACTACACGAACAATGGTCAGATTAATCTAACCTGTCTCAATGGTGTGCCAGGAAGTGTGAATACCGATTTGTATGTGGTCAAGATATCACCAACGGCAGGAAACATCGTATGGTCACAGAATTTTAATACCTATCTATACTCTCTTCCTGAGGCTGCTTTCCCGATTACGCCCGCTCTGGCGATCGGACCGAATGGATTTCCTACGGTAAGTTTTGCCACACAAAATGCGATTCAAGATGGAGAACAAAAGAATACGGGTTCCGGGACAACCGACATCGCCGTGTTCAATACATATGAGATAAGTGTTCCATCGGTAGTAACCGGTATTGGAGCATTTCTGATGAGTAACAGTCTCACAATAAACTGGGATGCACCGGATGATGGAGGAGCTCCTATATTACAATATACGGTGTCAATCTATGATGCGTCGGCATCAGGTGCTCCACCTATACAGACTCTATATACAGATGGTTTAGTAACCTACGTAGATGTATTTGGCCTCATCAACACACACAACTATACGGTCAGGGTGACTGCGACGAATATTGCGGGGCCATCCTCTCCAAGTGCTTTAGCGGGGCCATTTCAGCCTGTGGGCCCACCCGATGCTCCCTCCATTATTGGAATAACCAGTGCCAACTCGGCAATCACTGTCAAGTGGGTCGCAGCCATGAATACAGGAGGATTTGATGTATCATCATTTAATGTCAACTTATATAACGCCGCGGATAACTCGCCGAATACGACTTTAATGATTGATGCTTCTTCAACGGTCTACAATATTGCCGGTCTGAACAATGGACAGTCGTATTATGTGACCGTATCTGCAACCAACAGTATAGGAACAGGACCAGAGAGTTTGCCCAGTAATCCGGTAACGCCGGCTCCGTATGTTCCATGTCTGACCGCGGGAACAGAAGTCCTCACTCCAGCGGGATACACCGTTGTGGAGAATCTCCGAACGGGTGATCTGATACGGACTTCGGATGGACGGACTGTTCCGTGTCGCGTATTCGAGTATTCCGCAGTCGCGACACCTCTGAATCTGCCCGTGGTCATCGGGGTCGGATCGCTGGGAGGAGGAAAACCGTTCCGTGCGCTGGCAATTAGTCCGGGTCATGCCGTCAATGTGGGAATAAATGCGTGGGTCATGCCGTTCGATCTCCGTGGCGTGGAGAGATGGGCTCTGAATGGTAGTGGCAGTGGCAGTGGTTCTGGCGTCAAAGATGGCATGATTCAGTACTGGCATATCGAGTTACCGAACTATTTTACGGATCATCTGGTCTGTAACGGAGCCGTCGTTGAATCTTTCTCTGGTCAGCAGGCCCCGATTTCCGGCGACAAGTTCTACAAGGCGGTGGGGGTTCGGACAATCAACGGATTTCCAGTTCCGGTCTATACCCGACTGTTTACCGATGGATCCAAACTGACTGTCGCTGTGTCAACCGGCCCGCAGCGTTCCCGAGGATTTGCGGGCATCCCGAAACGGGGTCGTTAACACAAAGTTTGACGCGGGTGGTTACGAAAAATGTTCGGCCTATATATCCAAGCTGACGAACATTCGATCTTACTTGGAAATCAGCAAATCCGCTCTGGCCAAGCAGCTGTCTCTCTGGAACACTCATGTTCCGTGGATCCGACCCTTCTATGCCGTCAAGTGTAACAATGATCCTACACTGATGCGCTGGATGAACGAACTTCATCCGAATATGGGATTCGACTGTGCTTCGTTGCGCGAGATTGAGGAGGTACAGACGGCTCTGAACCACCGATCGAACTCCCAGACAATCATCTACGCGCAGCCCTGTAAGAAACGCCAGGACATTGCGGCGGCGACGGCACTGGGAGTGTCACGCACGGTTGTGGATTCGCAGGAGGAAGTGGAGAAACTGGCGGCATGTGGCTGGAAAGGCGATATTCTGGTACGGCTTCTGGTGGAGGACCGGGCCAGCAAGCAGCCGTTCGGCAAGAAGTTCGGTGCACCGCTGGAGTGGCTGGACGGGATCTACCGGTTGGCCGCGCGTGAACAGCTCTCTATGACGGGATTCAGCTTCCATGTGGGATCCGAATGCCAGGCACCCGAACAGTATGCCGCGGCGATCCAACGGTGTTGGCGGGGAGCAGAGATCGCCGATGATCACGGATTCGCCACCCATACAATCGACATTGGAGGGGGGTTTCTTCCGGATGAGATCTCATTCTGTGAGACAGCAGAGGCACTGGCGGTGGCACGGGAGAAGGCACCGTTGTATGTTGAGTGGATCGCCGAACCGGGGCGCTTCTTGGCAGCACCGACGCACACTTTGTGGACACCGGTCATCGGACGCAAAAGGGTTTGGCCACCGCCGCTTACGGATCGCGATCCCGAATGGCGCATCACGGTGGACGAATCAGTGTACGGTGTCTTCAGCAATATTCCGTTTGATGGTCAGCGACCAGTGTTTGAAGTGCCGTCGCGCAGAGGTGAATGGCTGCGACCGTTCGTGGTGTTTGGGCGGACATGCGACAGCGGGGACTGCATCGGTGATCGGATTATGATGCCGAAGGGAGTCGATGAAGGAGATGTGTTGCGCGTGCCGAATATGGGGGCATATACGACGGTGACGGCGTCGGAGTTTAACGGATTTCCTAAGGCAGAGCGACGCTATATTCCGTAGTGAAACGAAGGAATATCGTACGCGATGCTGACCCTAAGGCAGATGTGCGCTACGTAGAGTAGTGAGCTGTGGCGAACGAAACGGAGTCGCAACATCTGCCGACCCTAAAGCAGAGAACCGCTGGGTCGCCGTAGTGAAACGAAGGAATATCGTAGACCCTAAGGCGGTTCAGAGAAGCGCTACATAGAGTAGCGTCGCAACATCTGCCGACCCTAAAGCAGAGAACCGCTGGGTCGCCGTAGTGAAACGAAGGAATATCGTAGTCCCTAAAGCGGTTCAGAGAAGCGCTACTTAGAGTATTTCTCATGGCTTAAATAAAATAAGATAGATTATTATGAATTGTATCTGTTGTGTTTGTTTTAAACCAAATGACACATGGTTAACTTTCCTATCAACCTTTAAGATGTATGATATCTATATTATAGTAGATGATAATAGTAAAGATTATAAAGAATTATATTCAAACTTTAAAAATATAAATATTATACAAATAAATAATGAAGACTGTAAAATAAATGGATTTAGAAATATGAATTTTTTAATTTTTAAAAAAGAAATAACAGGATGGGATAAGGCTATTTATTATTTTTCGATTATGAATACAAAATATAAAAATGTATGGGTATTTGAAGATGATGTGTTTTTCTATAGTGAACAGACTTTGTTAAATATTGATACACAGTTTGGAAAATCTGATTTACTAAGTAATTCCTACGGAGAAAATATTAAAGGAACTAATACAGACTGGCTATGGCATGCGATTGATATTAAAATTCCACCACCTTATTATTGTGCAATGGTATGCTGTATAAGATTATCGCACGAATTACTAAATAAAATAAAAGAATATGCAAAAGAATATAAAACATTATTTTTTCTTGAAGCTTTATTTTCAACACTATGCAAGCAACATAACTTACTGTATCATACACCGAAGCAATTTCATACAATATGTTGGCGGAAAGATTACGCCGTTAATGAGATTAATATATCTGACCTTTTCCACCCAATTAAAGATATGAATCACCATATACACTATAGGAGTATATTGAATAATAGTTAGAAGGCTCCTGTCTCTCCCTTAAGTTTTCGTAATTTTACTATAGGTAATATTACGAAACCATGATATTGAGAAGACTGAACGCGATTCTCTACCATCACTACATGACATCTCTCTAATTAGAACCAAGATCAAACCGCGTTCTGTTAAACCGCGCCCACTAAAACTTGAACATGTACTACAAGCCCCTCCCACCCAACAGGATGACGACTCTCTTGATGACCCCTGACGCCATGACTCCCCCTCCTTCTGGCCCTTCTGGCTCCTGGCCGCCTGCCGAGCCACTGGCACTTCCCACAAAATACGAACTGGATCCCTTTCAAAAGCACGCGGTCCTCGGCATTCATGCAGGAGACCATGTGTTTGTTACCGCCAAGACCGGCAGCGGCAAGACCTTCGTCGGTGAGTACTTGATTGCGCGGGCTCTGGCGGCTGGCGGACGCGTCTTCTACACGACGCCCATCAAGTCGCTTTCCAATCAGAAATACCACGACCTCAAGCGTCTGTTTCCCACGGCATCTGTGGGCATTCTGACCGGCGATATCAAGATGTGCCCCGATGCCGACATCGTGGTTATGACCGCGGAGATTCTCCGTAATCTGTTCTACAAACGGGGAACGGCAACTGAAGGCGTTGGTCTGACCGCGGCGGTCTCTCTGGATCGTGTCGTCGGTGTCGTCATGGACGAAGTCCACTATATTCAGGATCCAGACCGCGGACATGTATGGGAGGAAACGATGATTCTGTGTCCGCGGAATCTCCAGCTGGTTCTGTTGTCAGCCACGATGCCTTCCGCGGCCTCTCTGGCTGGATGGCTGGCGGATCTCCACGGTCGTCGCACCTGGCTGTTGTCGACAACCTACCGTGTGGTGCCTCTGGAGCACGGAGTTCTCTCTATGGATGGATCGGTGCGCGTTCTGCTGGATGCCAAGAACAACTGGAATCCAGAGGCCTACCGTGCGTGGCTCAAGGAACGCGAAGAGCGTGAAGATGCCGTCGCCGTGTACGCCAAGAAGATCGCCACGGCGAATCGCGACCGTCGACAAGCAGGTGGTTCTGCAGCATCCAAACCGGGTCAGCTATGGACACGGGCGGAACACGATCGGCTGAAGGCAGAGGCAACAGCAATAGCCAGCACGGGAACCGACAAAGCCCACGCCGAAACGCCCACGGCCACCCTCCAGCGGACGGTTCGCTGGCTCAAGAGCAAGGCCGCGCTGCCCGCACTCTTCTTCGTGTTCAGCCGCAAGCGTTGTGAGACACTGGCGGCATCGATCGAATCCGAATCACTGCTGGAGGCCGCCGAAGCCGCCGCGGTCCACCATATCTTTGATTTCCATCTGTCGCGACATCGGGCGGAACTCGAACAGTCCGCACAATACCATACTCTGCGGAGACTGATGGCAGCGGGCATCGCCTTCCATCATTCGGGTCTTCAGCCGCTGCTGAAGGAGATCGTGGAGGTGCTGTTCAGTCGCGGATTCATTCGGGTCCTCTTTGCAACAGAGACCTTCGCGGTGGGTCTCAACATGCCGACCAAGACTGTCGTATTTCTGGAGTTGGAGAAATACTGCGACGGTGGAGCAAAACGACCGTTGCGTCCCGATGAATATATCCAAATGGCCGGTCGCGCCGGCCGCCGTGGCCTGGATACCCGTGGTCTGGTGCTCTATCAGCCGCTGGGAGGTCATGTGGAGCCGCTGGCGTCGTCGGATATCCACGCCATGATGTGCGGTGCTCTACCGGCTCTGGAGTCACGGATGCGATTCGGCTACGATTTCGTGTTGCGTCTCAAGTTGACACCGACGCCGTTGCCGATTGCCGAACAGAGCTACTGGGGGCAGCAACAGCGGGAGTCGCGGGCCGCTCTGGGCCGAGAAATACAGCGGCTGGAGGCGGTCGTGTTGGAACTCAAGGGCAAGTTCAGCACCGACCAGGAACGACAGCTGAAAGATCGTGATCGATTGGCGGAGGCGGCCACAACAACAAAGAACGCCGCCCAGCGGCGGGCGCGTATGGAGTTAGAACGCTGGGATATGGAGAATCGACCGAATACTTATATGCAGACCGTATGGGCGCGTCTGAAGACGGAACAGGCCGCACTGACGCAGGCCCGACAGAACGCGGCGGGCTGGGATGGACGACCGTTGCTCAGCACAGTGGCAGAGGAGCATCTGTTGCGGTCGTGGGGATTTCTTTCGGAGGACTCGTCGCCAACGAATCTGGGAATCGCCGCCACCGAATGTAATGAGTCGAACTGCATTCTGACGCCGATGCTGGCGGGAGTTCTGAAGGAGGTGCCCGCGGCAGAGCTGCCCGTAGTGATGGCGGCGATGCTAACAGAGGGTGGGGGCGGAGGTGATGATGTGGAACCACCGTCGCTGGAATCGAATGGTCTCTCTGCCGAAACGATGGATGCACTCTGGTGGCTGAGCGCTAGGGCAGAGAAGTGCTTGGCGGCAGAAGAGGCAGCCGGAGTTGCGTCATCGGCGAATTTCTGGAAGTTGTCTCTCCTATGGGTTGCCGTGGTCGCACGGTGGCAGTCGGGAGCATCGGTGCCGGCGATTGCGTCAGAGTTCGGACTCTTTGAGGGCAACGTGCTACGGGGTCTGCTGCGTATTAGCAATATGCTGGAGGAGTTGGCCGCGGTGGCGCAACTGCAGAGCGATCTGGATCTGTTGGAGCGGCTGCGTTCGTTTGTGTTTCTGCGGGGGGAGATCGTGTCGGATTCTATCTATCTGCGTCTCTAAATCTGCATCTCGTGCGCAAAAACTTGAAGCGTCGGTGTTTTGGTCAGAGGGTGGGCTCAGGATGTCCGATTCTTCTGTTTCAGCGAACACTGCGCTGATCGTGGCGTGTATTTCTCTGGGGATTGCGTTCATATCGTGTCTCTCACAGGCGTTCAGCCATAGAGTTCCGTTTCCAGCAACAGTTCTACAGAGACTGAGCGCGTTGGAACGACGACAGGCCGTCGTCGTGTCAACGGGTGTCCGATGCCCGAATATGTCTGTACCTGATAATTCTGCGGTATAGTTAGACAATGGATATTGACACCGTCGTGTTGGCGATTGTTGGGATCGGCCTGATTGTTGCTGTTGGTCTTTTGGTTATTGAACTCCGAAAAGTGGTAGAGGAGAGAAACGAAAGAGAAGAGAGAAAAGAGATGCATTCTCGTGTCGAGGTTGTGTCGAATCCGATTATTCCGTGGCTTTATCCTTTTGGATACGGCCCGCATTATTCGCATGTACCGGTGCGTCCGCTGCTGGTATGAGGTTATTTCTAACGCAAAAGGTACAATCGTTCTATATTGTATATTCCTGTATTGTAAACAGACATATACAATATAATGAAAGATTCGTCAATAGGTAATGAAAGCCACCCTAATATGCAACCAATGCACTAGAATTATTTATGACAACGACCGTTCCTCCATTCGAACTGGATGTTCCTGAATATATCATCGTATTTCCTGTAACTCCCGCAAGGGTAATATTTCCTGATGTTGCGTTGGCATTTTTGAACAAGATCCATCCACCAGAAGGTAACGATGTGTTCGTCAATGTCACTGTTGCTGCAGCGCCAGTACTACCGATTGGTATCACCTGCCCATTCATTGCTGAAGTGAGGGCCAGGGTGGTAGGAGCGTATCGTATAGAAGTAGACAACGCAGGAACGGAAAGTGATGTTATTATCTGTGATGTTGTAGAGTCTTCAAAATACAGTGTGACATTATGAGACGACCCTGATCCGCCCGTCGCCCATATCTCGACAGAAAGGCGTGAGGATAATGACACCTGACATCCAGATACTGTAACAGCCGTGATATGCAGATCTTTACCAGTTCCAGTGTCGATATTTTCAGGTTGTGAGGCACTGGTACCTAACAGTCTAGGGTTATTTCCAGATGAATCCGTTACGTAAACTTTAAAATATATTGAAGGAGAATTTTTATCGTTCGCTGATGCCCAGAATGCCATCTGCCATACGCCGGTGGGAATATAGGTTAGACCAGGATTACTGATCGGTGTCAGAAAGCTGACCATCTTTGTTTCAACACCCGCAGAGGCTATTATCGTTTTCTGTATTTGATTATCCAATGACGTACTCAGCTGATAATAACCGCTAATATCTGAAGATATATCCGCATTCATATAATAAATTAAACCAGAAGATGTTCCTGGAGATCCTGCTGGACCCGTGGGACCAGTCGAACCAGTAGGACCAGGCACTTGTGCTCCATTCGCAATCGTCGTGATCCTACCGTAATGATCCACGCCGACGTCAGGATTGGTGTAAGTGCCAGAAGTGAGTCCAGCCACCGTAGACAATCCTATACTATAGTTGAGTTTGGGCGTGCTTCCTGTAATCTCGGTTACAGCGATACCCGTTGTTCCCGTTATGCCCCGCACGACATTGATCAACGAATACACCGGTCCTGTCACACCTCCACCACTGGTTGCCACATTTTGGGTTACAGTCAAATCATAGTTTGCTCCCTGCGTGCCATATGCTCCCATTAACCATCCGCCGACGGCACCGGTTGATCCTACGGCCGGACCAACAATGATGGACGGGGTTGCGAATCCACTCTGTGTATAAATAATTCCCGCAAGATCTGTTCCGATTGTACCGACGGCAGTGGATCCTGCCGGCCCCGCAACATTAATCGTACCAGGACCAATGAACAGCTCCTTCCATAAATGCCCTGTGGAACCCAATGAATATGTATTTGTTGCCGTGGGTATGAAATCACCGCTCACCGTGAGAGTGTTGCTGAACACAAAGCGCGAAGATGCATCGACCCACATGATCGGATTGGCGGCGGGCGGCTGCGTTGCCTGCGGATTCAACACGAGACCTGTGGGATCAATGAGACCGGTCACATTCAGCTTTCCGTTGACGGTGGTGTCGCCGTAGACGGTGAGGGAACCCGTTGTACCGGTCGTACCCACGATGACATCTCCACTAATATTTGTATTCGTTGCTGTAACATTCAGATCAGCAGCGGTGAATAATGTAATACCGTTTTGTGTAGTTATTAATGCAGTTCCTGCTTCCGAAAGAAGATTTATATCACCATTAATTGCATCTACAGTAAAACCACTATTTGCTATATTAAACAAAACTCCACTATTCGGTGTTGCAAATGTCAATAAGTCACTGTGAGATGCGTCAAGACATATTGAAGCAAAATTATCAGTATTTGATGGATTTGTTAGTGTAATATTTGGGCCAGATCCTATATCATTGCCACCAGAGGTATTTCCTAAAGATATACTATTACTAATATTTAATGTTGGCTGTTCTGCTGAATAGTTCCATATAAGATTATTATCTCCTGATGCGGTGCCGGCGGCATTATAAAGAATCTGTGTATCGGTACCTCCTATGGGGCCAGTAGCACCCGTTGCACCCTGAGGACCCATTGGTCCAATATCACCCTGAGGACCAGTCGCTCCAGTGGCACCAGTTGCTCCAGTGGCACCCGTTGCACCCTGAGGACCCATTGGTCCAATATCACCCTGAGGACCAGTCGCTCCAGTGGCACCAGTTGCTCCAGTGGCACCCGTTGCACCCTGAGGACCCTCAATAGAGAAAGAGAAAATATATAATGATCCAGCATTAAAAGAACCAGAACTAACTAATGGATTTAAATTGCTGAACACACCGAAACCACTAGTATCATATTCATAGACTCCCACTGTATATACAGCAAACGATGATGGATTTCCTAGTTGTGACACTTGCAGAACTATTCTCGAAGCAGGAGTTATATTTGTTAGATATGTCTGCAAGTATGGAATCCACGAATTCTGATAGTAATCAGCAACGCTCAAAGTAATAGATATTATATTATTAAAGTTAGGTGCATATAAGAATGTATAGTTAAAAGCTCCCGTAGTTCGTGGTTGTTGTTCATTATTTATCCATACACTCGATACTGCCCCTGCTGATCCCGTTGCACCTATATCTCCTTGAGGACCCATTGGTCCAATATCACCCTGAGGACCAGTTGGTCCAATATCACCCTGAGGACCAGTTGGTCCAATATCACCCTGAGGACCAGTTGGTCCAATATCACCTTGAGGACCCATTGGTCCAATATCTCCTTGAGGGCCTGTAGGTCCAATATCACCTTGAGGACCCATTGGTCCAATATCTCCTTGAGGGCCTGTAGGTCCAATATCACCTTGAGGACCCATTGGTCCAATATCTCCTTGAGGGCCTGTTTCACCAGTTGCTCCAGTGGCACCAGTTGCTCCCTGAGAACCCTCAATAGAGAAAGAGAAAATATATAATGATCCAGCATTAAAAGAACCAGAACTAACTAATGGATTTAAATTGCTGAACACACCGAAACCACTAGTATCATATTCATAGACTCCCACTGTATATACAGCAAACGATGATGGATTTCCTAGTTGTGACACTTGCAGAACTATTCTCGAAGCAGGAGTTATATTTGTTAGATATGTCTGCAAGTATGGAATCCACGAATTCTGATAGTAATCAGCAACGCTCAAAGTAATAGATATTATATTATTAAAGTTAGGTGCCCACAAGTATGTATAGTTAAAAGCTCCCGTAGTTCGTGGTTGTTGTTCATTATTTATCCATACACTCGATACTGCCCCTGCTGATCCCGTTGCACCTATATCTCCCTGAGGACCCATTGGTCCAATATCACCCTGAGGACCAGTTTGTCCAATATCACCTTGAGGACCAGTGGGACCAATATCTCCTTGAGGACCCATTGGTCCAATATCACCCTGAGGACCAGTTTGTCCAATATCACCTTGAGGACCAGTGGGACCAATATCTCCTTGAGGACCCATTGGTCCAATATCACCCTGAGGACCAGTTGGTCCAATATCACCCTGAGGACCAGTTGGTCCAATATCACCCTGAGGACCTGTTGCACCCGTATCACCTTGAGGACCTGTGTATCCTGTTGGACCGGTATATCCAGTGTATCCTGTTGGACCAGTGTAGCCAGTATCTCCTTGAGGACCTGTGTATCCTGTTGGACCAGTGTAACCGGTATATCCAGTGTATCCTGTTGGACCAGTGTAGCCAGTGTATCCTGTATAGCCGGTAGGACCAGTGTATCCTGTTGGACCAGTGTAGCCAGTGTATCCTGTATAGCCGGTAGGACCAGTGTATCCTGTTGGACCAGTGTAACCGGTATATCCAGTGTATCCTGTTGGACCAGTGTAACCGGTATATCCAGTGTATCCTGTTGGACCGGTATAGCCAGTGTATCCTGTATAGCCGGTAGGACCAGTGTATCCTGTTGGACCAGTGTAACCGGTATATCCAGTGTATCCTGTTGGACCAGTGTAACCGGTATATCCAGTGTATCCTGTTGGACCAGTGTAACCGGTAGGACCAGTGTATCCTGTTGGACCAGTGTAACCGGTATCTCCTTGAGGACCTGTGTATCCTGTTGGACCAGTGTAGCCAGTGTATCCAGTATAGCCGGTAGGACCAGTGTATCCTGTTGGACCAGTGTAACCGGTATATCCAGTGTATCCTGTTGGACCAGTGTAGCCAGTGTATCCAGTATAGC
>Ga0214923_10001376_pt1 | contig 34692 bp, 32 predicted proteins | sample LL1510_MetaG_FD_177993 | JGI IMG/M metagenome (GOLD analysis project Ga0214923, IMG submission 177993) | Freshwater microbial communities from Lake Lanier, Atlanta, Georgia, United States - LL-1510 | ecosystem: Environmental > Aquatic > Freshwater > Lake | place: USA: Georgia | collected...
ATCTATCTAGCCTCTCCGGTTCGCGAAACTCATCATCAAGGGGCTAAACCGGCGCGAGGAGTGATGTTCGAGGGGGTGGGGCCTGATAGATTGGGCTCATTGACCGCCACATTGGTTGATACCGAGATCGTTGATTATTCTGAACTAAAGACTCCACCCCGTTCGCCGATCCGTACCGAATATGGGCGTTGTAAATTAAGTATGCCAACAACGTATATGAAGTCACCGGGGGGGACAAAAAACGTTACGTTGTTAGATGGCTCGAGGGCCACTATTACTAATATCGAATTGGGATCGGGAACATCTCACACCGCATATTCAGGCGTTTTCACTAGCCCTGGAGGCCATGAGTATCCGACGGCAGTAATTTCTTATCCACCCTACACAACGGTTAATCAGGTTCATGGGCATGATGAGCAATTTGGGCACGTGCGGAATTTATCCCTTCAAGATGAGACGATTACTCTCACCCGTCGGGGTATCACATTTGATGCCGTCGTCCAGAACCTATCGAGCTTGGGTTCGGATGATGCCGTCAAAGCCGCTTTTTTAGTGAAGTATCTACAACTGGTCAATAATTCTTTGATCGCTATCGAAGGTTTGGGATACTGCCATCAAGATACAAAACCACAAAATATGGTTATTTTTGGCCCTGGGAGTGCATCCATGATCGATATAAACGACATCCCGGTAATTGGTGCGCGGCGTTACGGGCGGACCCCGAACTATTCGTCCCCGTCGAAAGCACTGAGTCGTCCCGCGAGTCCCCAATCGGATGTATATGCGTTGGGTACCATTATTTCGGAGTGGCAAAGCGGTGCGTTGAGGCCGGGATTTGATCAATTTTCATCCGTCGAATTAACGGCCCTTGTTACTCGTATGCGGGGAGAAAAAACGTCACGTCCCTCGCTTCGGGAGTCGCACGACCAGCTCGGGCGTATCCTGAGTCAATTTTTGGATCAGAACGATGGGGGAAGTAGGTTGGCCGACCTTGAGACGGCATTTTTCACAAGCGTCCCCGAAATTGCAGTGCGCGAACCAGTGCCCTCGTCGACGTCGGGTAGTGGTGATGGGCGCTAAGCACGCTCGGCCAATACTTCCCAACGGGCGTACGCCTCGGCAAGCTGCTGGTCGATATCGGCCAGTCGCTGGCCGGTAACGTGGAGGTTATCCCCGGCGTTTAACTGGTCGGTTAAGGTGATTTTTTCAGCCTCCCAGGCGGTAATGTCATGTTCCAGTTTTTGAAATTCTCGCTGTTCTTTAAAGCTGAGTTTAGCGGGGGCGGTCGATGAGGACCGAATTGACGAAGGTTCGGTGGATTCCTGAATGCGTGGTGCCATCAGTGGGCGGGACCGTCCGATCAATTGGCTGACGGCGTCGGAGTATCGTTCCTCGCTCACGTGGACTTGGCCCGTGCCATCGAGTATTAATAAATGCTCCACCACGCGATCCATAAAAAATCGGTCATGGGAAATGACGACGACGCAGCCATCAAAATTTATAATGAAATCCTCTAAAATAGACAGTGTTGCGATATCAAAGTCGTTCGTGGGTTCATCCAAAATCAAAAAATTTGGGTTCTTAAGTAACATCGTTACGAGTTGTAATCGACGTTTTTCTCCACCCGATAAGTCGGCTATTGGGACCGCAATCAGTGCTTTGGGAAATAAAAAGCGATCCAGTAATTGGAGTGCATTAACCGATTGACCGTCGTGAAGGGTGAGTTGGTGGCCAATCGCTTGGACGAATTCGAGGACAGTGGCTTTAGAATTTTCAAAATCCGCATGTTGCCCCAGAATTCCAAATACAGTGTTCTGGCCGACATCAACGGTGCCGCTATCGGGTGGAAGCGAGCCGGATAACAGGTTCACTAATGTTGTTTTTCCCACGCCATTTAATCCCGCAATGCCCACCTTGTGCCCTCGTTGGAACATGAAGTCAAATGATGTGATGATGGATCGGCGATCAAATTGTTTGGTGATCCCAACGCATTCTAATATTTTATTTCCGAGCCGTCGTTTGGCGACATGTAATGCCAGCTCGTTGGGTGCTGCGAACGACGGTTGCTTAGCCATCGATTCAATTCGATCTTTGCGTGCTTTTTGTTTGGTGGATCGTGCTTTAGCGCCTTGTCGTAACCATGCCAATTCGCGTCGCATCATGTTGTCAAAGCGTTGTTGTGCCGCCTTCTGAAGCGACGCCTCGGCTAATTTGGCATCCATGTAGGCATGATATGCGCCCGGGTATGACCGGATCGTCTGGTGGTCGATCTCGAGAATTCGATCACATACTCTCTCTAAAAAATATCGGTCGTGTGTCACCATCACCACAGATCCTTGGAAGGCCTTTAGTTTTTCCTCCAACCAAACAATGGTTTCCACGTCGAGGTGGTTGGTGGGCTCGTCCAAAAGAATGAGATCGGCGTCGACAAAAAACAACCGAGCCAGTTCTACTTTTTTAGCCATTCCACCGGATAATTGAGTCATTGGGATATGCCAGTCGGTGATACCTAGTTCGGTTAATAACGATTGAACGGTGGATTCGTACGACCATGCGTTAAGCGCGGTCATCGTTGTTGAGATGGCATCCAAATCATCGATCGAGTGAGATCCGCTCGACACGCCGGCGGCCACGCGATGGTAGTCACGGATTGCAGCGACAACGGGGTCATCGCCTGAAAGGAGATGCTCTTCGATCGTATGATCTCGGTTAAATGCGGGATTTTGGGCTAAATAGCTGATCCGGGCACCGCGTTGGATTACGATTGGTTCGGCTTTGGATGCAATGCCGTCATTGATGGTAGCTAACACCGTACTTTTGCCACTTCCATTTCGGCCAATGAGGGCTACTTTTTCGTGGTTGTGTATCGAAAAGCTTGCGTCACTAACGAGTAATTTAGCCCCTCGATCAATGGTCAAGTGAGATATGCTGAGTAGCGACATGATCGGTTAATGATACATGGATATTGTCGATCGATCGATTCCGGATGTGGTAATACACAAAAACGCCCACCCCAGGTGGGGTGGGCGCCATCGCACTACGGACCTCCCAATCCGTTAGCGATTTCGACTCGTTATAGATCGGCGATAGTGGCCGTGATGGTGTCTTTGAATGTCCCGTTAAACAAGGCGTCTTTCGCGCTTGTCGAGATTTTGACATCATACACTTTGTCGATGGTTGAACGGTCGATTGAGGTGTCGAAACTGATATCGATGTCGGAACTTAACGAACCTCCCGATGGAAGTGTCGGCGCGGCGGTTCCAAGTGTTCCCGATCCCGCTACTGCAGAGACGGTGTAGTTTACCCAGTTACCGGTTTTGGTAACGTCGGCGTAAGCCCCAGATGCGTACCGTACTAATTTGCCTGATTTAGCACTGCTCAGTGTGACCTTAAACCCAGTGGGTGAATTGTTGTTCAACTTAATGTCACAAATTTTTACATCCGACACACCGGTAGTGCCCAAGTCGCTGAGTGAGGGGCTGGCATCAGTAACGGCTAAGGTGTTGATTGCGGCTACGGGTGCTGAAAGGTCTTGAGTGCCTGAAGTTGCAGCATATAGAACCCCAGACGTCGCGAGAACAAGAGCTGAAGCGAGTAACGAACGTGTGATATGTGTCATACAGATCCCCTTTACTATGTATGATGAGGTCAGAAAAATATGAGTCCAGATCGCGGTCAGAATTGATTTACATTTGGCCATCCCCCCCTTACCCCTGCTTAATTACAAATCGTAGTTTTCCAACGTTAACCGCAATTAAAACATCGAATTTTTTGAATATGTGTTATCCAGACGGTTATAGTTTTTTATAGGTGTACTCTACGGCGAACTTTTGCGACTTTGCCGTGCCTGGTAATGGGACTTGGACAATCTGTTTGCGATCCGGCATGAGCGTAACAAAGGCGACATTGGGCATTTCGATGACTTTTTGAGATGTATCGATGGATCCGTCGGTTTTGAGCGGTTGGATTTTTAAACTTAAATCGGGCATCCACATCCGGGCGTTCCCCTGATTTTCAAATTGAAGCGATAGTAAACGATTGCCTTGTTTTTCGACGACTACCGGGTCTCGAAATATGACCTTCGGGATCGCGCCTTTTGGCTTAATATACAGTGCATCCATGTAATTGGTGAGAAATGTGACTTTGGCGACAGAGTCATTGGTGACTTCGGGCGCATTGTCGTTCTCATCAATTTTAATTTGTTCGACTTTGACTCTGAATGCTGATTCCTTTTCGATTTTTATGGGGTTGGTCCATGCGATCCGAACCGTTTCTTCCTCGCCAGGCTCAATCACCAGCTGGGTGGGGTAAATTTTGAACCATTGCTTTGGAACCGGGGCGTTTTTTTCCTCGCCTGTCTCGGAGAAATCGCGTGAATACATCGAGATTTGGACCGCAATGGGTTTGTCTTCATCGTTTTTGATAGTTAATCGCCGTTGGGATCCTTGAGTTTGGGGAACAATCGTATTGTCATCCAAAAATGTTTTGTAAGCGAATAATTCAGCGGGGCATGCGCCCAATAATAGTCCAATAACAACCATGTGGCTCAGTTTCATGGGAACTCTCCTTCGTATTATCGTAATGTTAGTTTAGGAATTTCATGACTCGTATTCCCAATTATAGCGGGGATAAAACATGGCCCCATCCGGGGCGGCCGATGCGAGTTTGCGCACGAATCTAGTCTACATGTCCGAAATGGATAATGTGATACTGTCCGTGTAAATTCCACTAAATGCTCGGCTCGGATCGACTAATCTAATTTGAATTCGAAAAATGGTATCTGATCCATTGGATTCACGAGAAAAAATGGCGATACGTTGGGGGCCAATTAAACTCACATCATCTAAACGGTCGGTGGATACGGATTGTCCAATCGGTGCAACGGTGATCCGATACGGAATCGTGTTTCCGGGGACTTGGGCGAGTGATTCGCCGCGTACGAGTTGTCCATGATTAAGGCTCTCGAAGCGAACGACTTTATTGACGGACGGGGATCCCGGAATCGTGACGTCATTTAAATTGATCCATGTGTCCTGCGCGGACAATGGGTGCATCATACGATGGCCAATCCCTAGAGTTCCGATTGTCATATCGGACGCCATACATGCCGTGGCGATACACCATGCAAATCCGATACCGAATCCACGGTAAATCACACGGGGTATACAGAGCACGGGGACCCGCCCGGAGAGCGACCCCCGATTATAGGTTCCTAATTTCGGTGGCATAGGTTCGTTTGTAGCCCTTGGCATCGAGTCGATCGGCTGGCGAGGATTCGGACGGAGTGACTGATTTTGGGAGGAGCTGAACGCGAAACAGCGGACGATCCCGGTACTTTGTAATCGTGATATCAAATTTTGGATCTGTGTCGGCTGACGACTCCACGGCGACATTTACTGACACATTTGAGTCCGACGATATATCAATCGATTTGGATACCCCCAACGAAAATTCAGAGGGAGTCCACGTAACCGCCGGGTGAGATAGCTGGGTAGATACGAGCATGGGGACAATAATTCGGATTGGAAGTAGGGCATCGAATAGTGGCAATTCATGGTGCTGTTCGGGCGTTCCGGCATACATTCGTACTAACAATTTATCCTCATAACTGCCGGGGAATATGGTTTGGTTAGGTTGGATTTGAATATAAAATGGCACATTTGCTTGGCTGCCGTTGGTGGTATTGAGCGTGGCTTTTAACACGTTTAATGGGGTAAGGGGCGCATCGATATCCAGTAACACGCTGTCGGTTAATGGGCTGGAAAATAGTTGGTAATACAGTTTTTGACCACTGCCTACGGCAAACCGTGTCAGTCCGAGGTCTGATTGCGATGGTCTGTCAGATGCAATTCGAGTATTAGCAAAATAAGACCCTTCCCTATTTTGAAACCCACTTCCCGAGAATACGAAAAAGACATCGGTGAGTGAAGTTCCGGTGGCATCAACTAAAATCTCCTCTTTTTGCAAGGTCAAGCCACTGATATCCGATGCATACACTCCGTTTGTCCCGACATTGTATACGATCGGCGAAACCGTAAATGACGCGGTGGCGACGATAGGGACGCCAATAATTGCCCAAATTAATCCCACAATGGCTGTGTTTCGAAATGCTCCATCTGCTCCATTTTCGCGCTTCTCATGTCGCTCCGCTCCACCACGTCGAGCGAGAAACGTCGCATCTGAATCATTTGGCACCATCGCTATTTTTGAAAATAAGCCATTTTGAAACAGGCCCACAATACTATGACTATTTAACAATGGTAATCGGCTCCTCTTTTAGAATAATTCTTCCGAGATCGAGTGTGTCTGAATCCTTGTGGGTGATTCGCAATTTTATTAAACAGGTTTTGGAATTTCCAGCAAATAGTTCATAGTCCCCGGCGGACATGCCGACGACCTCGAGGACGCCGTCGTCGTCGGTTAAAAATATTTTGTCCTTAAATGGCTCCTCTGATGATATTGCCGACACTCTGATCCGGCGTTGTTTGTAGATTTTTCCGGTTTTATCAACGAGTGAACAGGTCATTGTCTGGGTTCCTGAACCTCCAAAATAGATGACGTAACCGTCAGATCTGTTGGGGTAAATAATGAAGGATTGGCGCCCTAAATCAACATCCATATCTGCTTCCGGGGCATCGACGTAAATAGTACTTTCGCCGTCCTCAAGTAATGTGGGGACAACCACGGGGCCCAAGCCATCGGAATGTATTTTTTTGTTGGCGACAATCGGGGTGTTGGCGACCATTGCCGATGGATTGATGATTGCGAAACTTCCCTGGACGGGGGCTGAGAGAGCCATCACGCCATCGGCAAATAACACGGAGGTGCCACCGGATAGCGCGGTGGATCGAATCGGTTTGTCCGAATCGGGCATGTCGACGTAACTAATATTTGCGATAGCCCGCGGTCCCACAAGCGATCCCGCCCAACTTTGAGCCTGGTAATACCCCGATGGGTGAGTTTGGTAGCCCATTGTTTCTGAGAGTACATTTCCAAACACGGTTTGACGGGAATTCACGCCATATGATTTGAAGCGAGCACTTTGTGCATAGTCACCATAGATCATAAAATTGTTTTCTGGGGTGTGGTAGCTAAGGCTTGAGAGTGCGGTTGATTGGCTCGTGTTGATCAGCTTTGAATTGAACTCCACATCATTTCCGAGATTAATTTTGAGGCCTAAACTGGTGCTTGTGTCGTCATTACTGTGCTGAACACTGACATCGAAGCTCCACGCATTGAGTTGGTAAATTGAAAATAATGCATTTATCACTGGGGATTTGTTTGTTTCAAACGTTGTATCCACGACGAATCGGGAACCTGCGCTTAGTGGGCACTCCACCGTTGTTCCAAACCGATTGTATAGAGTGTTGTCTGTATCTTGCTGAAGGTCAAAATACACTTTGAGTCGTACGCCGGATTGGAGAAAGGGCGACGTCGTTAATAGCCCCAGCAATCGGTGTTGTAATTGGCGGCTTCCTCCAGCCGTAGAGGCTCGTGCAAAATCATTGCCATACATTTCAGCTGAAATGTTGATCTGAGATTCAAAAGGTAGACTATTGGGGAGGCTGTAATAATCGAGCCGCCCCCCGAGACTCGCCGAGTTTCCACGGGCTGTCAGTCCGATACTCGGCCGAATTATCCCTTCGCGGATGAGGTGGGTGGAGTTGGCTCCGATTACTATGGTTTGGCCATTGGCCTGGATGGTGCCGCTGTGCATGGTGGCGTCGTCGATTCCCAAGGTATAAGCCCCCGCCCCTGTCATGGTTTTGGTGGATATCACCGACGGTTGTCGCCATAGATCATTGACCCCAAGGACGGCTAGATATTCGAGTTTTCCGGGCTCAATAATGAGCGAATTAAAGTTGAATTCTCGCTGGATGGTGGCTTTGATCTGACGCGTTTTTGGATCGATTACCACAATTTCCACCAACGATATGCCATCCCTCAGTGGAATGTTGTCGAACTGATGCTCACCCGATCGGAGCATAAATGTGTCCAACTGAACTTTGTTGGCATAAATTTCGACAATCGCGGTGTCATCCAAGCGGATTGACATACTCACAAAATGAATTCGTTGATATCGATTCGACTCCTGAATGGTGCCGATCCGTGCGCCCCACACATTCGACACGTTCAGAAAATCGATAGCCACGGGATCCACATCCCCCAATGAATAATCGAGGCCGACGGTCCGCTCCCGACGGCTTACTTGGAGTTGGTCGATATACCAGTCCAATGCGGTAGGCGGGGTTGACATGTTGGCTAAAAAGGCGCGCCGCCCCCGGGTTTTGATGACGGTGCTGTGGATATTGACAACAGTTGATACCAAGAGTTCCCCTGAGGATTGATCGAGTATGTGGTCCGTAATTTGGTGCCCTTCGACATTGATTGCCCCTGAAATTTTGGCGGGAGAAAAATAGGCACCGCTTCGTTTGGGGCTTATGCCATTCTTGACCGGATGGAATATTTTTTTCTTGGAGTTAGTTGGGGTTTCAAGTCGTATTTGGCCGAGGCCTTTTAAATATTGGCATCCGAATCCATCCGCTTTTAATTTTTGGGACAAAATATGGCCCGAGTTTGGGTCAATGGATTTGAGTAGCAACGCCATGACTTCTGGGGTAATCCTGGCGCCGGCTAAGGTGTGGGGAGAGAGCTCGAATTCTTTCGTTCCCACGAGTGCGTTGATGGTGACTTCCCCGATGTCTTCGCCGTTAATAAACAGACCCACTAGGTCTTCGGTGATGTCTTGAACCACTGAGTTGCCGAATACGGACTGAAACAGTCGTGCTTTTTCGTTCGTCGTCGGGGGGAGTGGTTCGGGCGGTGGCTTGATCGGGATACGATGTGTGCGACGGATTAGTTTTTTTCGGATTATTTTTTTCGAGTGGTGCTTGACGGGTTTCTTTTTGATGACTTTTTTTACAGGCTTGGCATTGGAAATACATAATTGCGGGACGGATCTCACCGAGCCTTCGGAGGTGATGGGGGTGCCAGTGATCCACGTGTCGACCCAATGTGATATTGGGAAATAAAGGAGTCCCGCGACAATAAGGAGTGCAACCGTTATCCGACCCAACTGATGCATCAGTGTCTCGGGACCTGGTCACTCGGCATGGTCGCCGATAGGCATGGTAGTGTGAGATGAGCATTCAATCCCTGAGTGGACGGGCGATTTTGAATAGGGGGCGTGTCATGTGGTGGAGTCATTTGTCGACCGTGTAATGGAATTTACGCCATCAACTGCGTAACGCCCCATTGAATGCCACGTGGGGATTGGAATCGGTCAATAAAACAATGAGTTCGAACTGGGTAAGACGGGCAGTTGACCATGGTACTCTCCTAACTGAATGAAAGAATTGCTTTTCCAGCGAATTGGGATAGACGTTGGTACGTAGTGGCATTGGGTGCTGATTCAAGGGTGAACGTTTCTGTATTTTCGGTGAATTTACTTTCTATTTTTTCGGGAGTAATGCTGTCCAGCTGCTTGGCCAATGCCGGCGATGCCTTTGTAATATCGGTTTTGGAACTGATTAATCCGACCGACTGAAAGGCTTTAAGGCGCGCTTGCGTATCGGATGAAATGGTTTTTCCATCGGGAAGACCAGCGGTTACTTCGGTTGTGGCGAATTCGACATGGTCTTTCAAGCGGTGTGAGATATGTTCCCGTTGTACCTGTTGGGCGGGGGTGTTTTGGTGTGTTCTAAATGTACGCAGCGAATTTTTGGCCACCTGTCCCGCGCCCCAACTAATTAATCCGACAAACGGTGCCGCGACACCACTGGTACATGCGCCAGCGGCTAATGTTGATACGCCGACGCCAACATCGATGGCCCCGCAGATCGCCTTGTCTTTACCCCGAATACGGTTCAGCTTGGCGCAGGCGGCGAGATCCTCAGCGAGCTGCTTTTGGACAGAGGACTTTGTATCCATTTGTTTCGCACACGAATCGAGGTGTGAGGCACGACTGTAACATCGTGCACCCGCCGCAAGAGATCGCAGTCCGGTCAGAATGGTTGTGACGCCGATGGCCGTCCCAAGCGCATTTCCAAGTTGGGCTAGTCCTTTGATAGCGGCTCCTCCCAATTCTGCACTTTTAAGCGCATTCCCGGTTTGAATAATCGCAATGGATGAGTAACTCACTCCATCGATACCAACCTTTCCAATGCCCCGTGAGACTTCCTTTGTAATACCTAGACCTTTAACTTTTTCATTTGTATTCTGCAAAAAACGTCCGATAGCAGTCATCGCCTGTTTAGTACGTTGCTGAAGGGGAGTGTTAATTTTGATCCGGCTAAATCCTGGGATACTTAATGATCGTAAAGAGGTTAATAAACTAGGATTATATGCAGAATTTTTTTTGGTCGGGCCTATATACATAAATGATCTCCTGACTTTCAGATATCCTTAGTGTAAAGGGAGTAAGACTCAGCAGATACGGCGGAAATTAATTGGGATAGTTTGGCCTCAAATGATCTGATAATTAACGGATCCGCGGTTGCCCCGTTGTGTAAAATCTCTTCCGTGTCGAATCTCAACTGGTATCGACTCACGGAGTCAGCGGTTTTTTCGACCCATTGTAAGTCATTCTCTGTGACTCGAATTCGAGTGTTCTCAACCCCATTAATTGTGATAATCAGCTCGGTTGTGTGGGCGGCACCTAACCAGGCTAATATTGCATGACGAACCTCGGCGGCTGGGTTACTTGAAGTGTGTGATTGACTATGTGGGATGGCCATCGGGTACTCCTGGTTGTATCCAACTGCCTAAAACAGTCGGGTGTCTTTATAGGTTCCCGAATCGGTGACCGTTTAAACTCGGTCAGGTGTGGGGGCATCGAGTGCACCCGGAGTGGCGACGTTATTCTGCCGGTCGCGTGCGGTTGATAATGTCTACGGCTCGTTCAAATTCGGGACCGCCGCCCCATTCGGCGCTTTGTTTAAACGCCTCAGTTGCCGGCCCCCTGTGACCCATGGCCAGGTAAGCGGTGCCAATAGCTGCGGAAATGGCCGCGTCCGGTCCCCCCAGCGCGATTGATTTTTTAAACGCTTTGATGGCATCTTCCCAGCGCTCTTGGTATTGGAATGCCACCCCAAGCGCCTGAAATACCACCTGATGTTGCGGGTGTGCTGTGACTAACGGTTTTAAGAGGGCAATGGCACGGTTGGGTTCGCCTGATCGAGAATAAAAATTTGCTTTTGCACAGTGAAGCTCGACGTCATGTGGGGCAACTTGTATGGCGGCATCAATTGCGGAAATGGCATTGGTAGTTTGCCCCAGTCCCTCATATACGAGGGCAGCCCGGAAATGTTGCTCGGGATCCTCAGGGTTTCGGCTGATGAGAATTTGAACCCATGGTAAGGCATCGGCCCAACGGTCTAACTCGATATAGGAATGGATCAGTTGATTGATTCCATCCATAAAGGTAGGGTCAAGGGTACATGCGCGCTCGAGTTCGATGACCGCTCGGGTTGGGTCCTGAGACAGAAAGGCGAGTTGCGATCTTAAAAAATGGGCATCGACCGATTCAGAGTCGGGGGTGAGGCAAGCGTCGAGAGTTGATACCGCGTCCGGTACGTTCTCTGTTCTCAGGAACGATCGACTGGCAATCACCGCCATGTCCAGTGAGTTGAGTGGCGGCATGGCACGGTATCGTTTGATCACTTCGGAAAATTCTCCATTTCGGAATAATCCATCAAGTAACACCGTCGCGGCGCCCGTATGATTGGGATCTCGCTGTAAAATCGACTCGGCGAGTACTATCGCATTCTGGATATCCCCCACTTCTACGTTCCAACGCGCTCGTTCAGTGTTCACTTCGATATGGCTGGGGTCTAACGCTTCCGCCGCATTTAGTGCGTGGTCCGCGTCGGTGAAATGACCCAGAGTTGTTGCCAAAGCGGCAATTATCACGTGGACGTCGATGGTTCGTTCGTCCGGCGGAACATCTAATAACGTGTGATAGGCCTCAATAATTTTTTTCATTTTAATCTCCTAACTGGCGAGTAATAATACTTTTCCGGCGACGGCAGTCATTTTTTGAAAGGGTGTAGCGTCCGATTTGATTTCGGGGATTAGCGTTTCTGTATTTTCGGTGAATTTACTTTCTATTTTTTCGGGAGTAATGCTGGCCAGCTGCTTCGCTAATGCCGGCGATGCCTTTGAAATATCGGTTTTGGAACTGATTAATCCGACCGACTGAAAGGCTTTAAGGCGCGCTTGCGTATCGGATGAAATCGGTTTTCCATCGGCAAGACTAGCGGTTACTTCGGTTTTGGCGACATTGACATGGTCATTCAAGCGGTGTGAGATATGTTCCCGTTGTACCTGTTGGGCGGGGGTGTCCTGGCCTGTTCGAAATGCACGCAGGGAATTTTTAGCCACTTGTCCAGCGCCCCAACCAATTAATCCTGCAAACGGTGCCGCGGCACCACTCGATAAGGCTCCCGCGACTAAGGTTGACGTTCCGACCGCGACGTCAATCGCCCCACAGATCGCCTTGTCTTTGCCACGAAGGCGATTCAAGTCGGCGCAGGTTTTGAGATCGTTAGCGAGCTGCTTTTGGATAGGGGAATTTGTATCCATTTGTTTCGCACACGAATCGAGGTGTGAGGCACGACTGTAACATCTCGCGGCCCCCGCCAAATCTCGAACCCCTGATAGAATGGCAGTGACTCCGAGGGCCGTTCCCATCAGATGTCCCACTTTTTCCAATCCTTCCAATGCTTTTTCTCCACCAATTTGGGCGCCAGTCATGATCTTTTCGGTTTGTTCCACCGATGCGGCACCCCAACTCACGGCGTCGATTCCAATTTTACCGATCGCTTTTGATAGTCCGCCGGATAGGCCCAACTCTTTAACGGCTGTGTTGGTATTTCGCAAAAAATGGCCGATCGAAGTCATCGCGGAGTGGACCTTTTGGCTAATAATTTGAGTCATTGGTGTCTGCTTATAGCCCTCAATCTTCGTGGCAACGGCTTGGCTTATTGAGGATAGGTTTTTGGCGGCCGTAGTCGTCGCTGTTTTGATTAAACTCGATGCGTTTTGCATTGGATTGAAGTTGATCGCCATGGGCCGCTCCTTTACCGGTGGTAAACCGTTAGATTTCTTTCGTGTGAATACTAAATGTTTGGGATGTGATGGACGAGATCAGCTTGTCGATTTTGTCGGCGAATGATGCGGCAAACGATGGATCGGTGACATTCCCGTTGAATAACAGGCGACCGTCATCGAATTTCAACTCATATCGATTGAGTTGATCGGGCGATTTTTCGGCCCATTGGATGCTTCCAGATGTCAGTCGAATTCGGACATGGGTCATGGTCGCGATTGTGATTATCGCTTCGGACGAGTGTATTTCTTCCAACAGGATGCCCACGGCTTTGGATATCTCCTGGGTATCCCGTCGGGCCGGCTTAGCGGATTCGGATGGTTGCGCCAGTTGCAACCGACCGCGGTCCATCATCAATTGCTGGATATTAATAAAAACCGGTGTTCCGTTCATTGGATGAGATCCAGGCCCAAGTGAAGCAACGCACTGCTAAATAGGCATATGAAAAATAACGCGCTCCGGGTGAGTAGTGACACAACGATTGCCCCCATATCAAGTTCATTGGTGAGGTCATCTTTGACCTGAGTAACGTGGCCGATATAGACGAATCCCTCCATAACGATTAGCCCTATGCAGGCCCCCGCATATCCCCCCCATCCCAGAAAAATGGCAATGGCTATCAGACTAGCAAAGACGCCCAATTCAATCCCGATGGCCCCCCAAAAACCGATCGATGTGACGGAATTTAGTGGCAATGAATAGTCGGGCAATACCTTACCTTCAATAATTTCGGGATGATGATTAATTTCAGAAACCGACGCTCGCACAATGCGTCGATGAGCCCATCGAATACATCGTAGTAACCCGATTCCGACCAATAGGCACACCATAATGGATACAAAAATCCCCATAATAAAGTCTGGATCCGCAGGGCTCATTCCAAGTAGAGCATCAATTTCTAATACAGTGAGATGGTGGAGGTGCTGGATCCAATTATCCGGGCTCACTGGAACATCCAAACTGTTTCTGAGCACCTGAATAATGGATCGGATAATCGACGGATTAGTTGAATGGCTCAACACCCAAGGCAGCCAATCCATGAACACGAAATACCATACCCAGCTGGACCCCATCGTTAGCATCGCGATAGCCATCGAGGAATCGGTCGGGTGGTTGTCGACTCGTGCATCGACATCCTGGCCCAACAACAATTGGTACTGGGTATTTAACGACCGGACGGAATGAGATAGAAACTCGGTTAACATGGGCATGGATGCGGCTAGCATGACGAGTGTTGACAGTCCGATACCATTAATTCCCAATACAATATGATCGTGTCCACCGCACAGCCAAAATGTAATTCCGATCCAACATAGCCCCAACGTATATACGACGAAAAACCGTTCGAGGCGTCCCTCGATCCAGCGTTTGACGGTATTGTCGAAATGAGCAATTCCAAAAAAAATGATGGCCATCACTAACGTGAACCCGTATACCGCCAAAAATCGGTGTGACAAATCATGGGCGAACGCGATCCCTGCACCTGTGATGGCCATCGTTATCCAGTTAAACCCGAATCCCCGAACGGGTTGATGGGCGAACAGTAGGCCGCTGATGACACAACTGGCACCGGCCGTCGCACTTAGGAGTAATCCCAGACTCATGGTTCCTGGTGATAAGTGTGACAATCCCTCAGAGGCAGTGACGGCTTCAATTCCAATCGCACCCAAAATGACAGATGCGACCACACTGTGGACGATCGATGTTTTGGTCCAACTTCGGTACACCAATTGAACCAATGTTGATGGTATTCCAATCGGATTTCGCAAGTCATAGCGGCCCAATCCAGGGAATAATCGGTTCAGATCGTCGTTTGTCCGATCCAAACTGACGGCCATAATTCGTGATGAAAATACAATGAATAGGGCGTGGATTACAACGCCAAACGCGAGCATTAGAGAAATCATGACGATATTGTGTTGGATGATATGCTCGGCTTCCGTAGAATGGGACCACGCCGAATGCCAAGCCTCACTGGCTGACGCGAGATTGATCACATGGCTACCCAGTCCAAACCAATTTCGAGCGATCGATTCGGTGGTTAATGTAATCCATACCCAGATATCTAAAACGGATACGCTGACAATAATTGCAAGTAGCGCGTGTCCGATACGGCGAAAAATACCCGGGGATTGATGAGATATCTGCATGGACATTCGGTTTGCAGCAACGGCGATGCTGACGGCCAAGGCGGTGGCAGTGACAATGCCCCACACCAGTAATGTAAGTTGTACGCCGTGATGTAGTTTATAAACCACCATTGCTAAGCCAATCGCTGTAAATAGAGCAATAATTGACGAAAAAAATACACACTGTTTTTTTATAAACGTCCCCAAACATTGGCGAATAAACTCAAACAATGCGGCTTCAGATTCGCTATGCGTTTCGGTGCTTCGTGACCGTGTTAATGTCACAATCGATAGGATCAGTGTGAGTATCGACACAATGGGAATAATCCAGTGCCAAATCGGAAAAAGATGGTAAGACGCCATAGCCCGCTCCTTCGAAAAAGAATGACCCGTCCATTCCCGATTGGGCAGGGAATTAAACATCGGTCCGGGGGTGACCCATCGCCAGTGACGCCTGGCCACGATTGAGAGGTAGGCTGAGTGTTCCGTTTGGGGGTATGATCATTCAATGTGGATTAAAAATATCTGCCACGCGCTGGAGTTTGAACGAGTTGATCGCCGCTATGTCGCGCATTTAGTGTGGATGGACCATGATGTGTTGGACCCCCCAGCGACACTGCTACATCCCACCGAAATCGAGCGCTGGAACCAATTTAAGTCACCCTCCCGACGGCAGCAGTTTTGTAATGGACGATATTGTGCCAAGCGCGCATTGTCGCCCTATTTACCGGGGGTATCGATGGCGGCGATTGAGGTGACATCCGGGGTGTTTCAACAACCCATTCTGAGTGGTTCGACAGCCACTGGGTGCGGCGTTTCGATTGCGCATTCGGGTACCGTATCCGCTGCAATTGTATTTCCGGAGGGTCACCCGATCGGAATCGATGTTCAAGTAATAAATGCCACGAAGACGGCGGCGATCCAGTCCGTCCTTACCGACAACGACCATCAGATAGTAGCTCACACGCCGATCGAGTCGTCATCGGCCCATACCCTGTGTTGGTCCGCCCGAGAAAGCCTTTCAAAAGTGTTGAAAACGGGTATGATGGTGTCCCAGTTTATTTATGAAATCAGTCAAATAACTCGACTTAATGAGACCTGGTGGGATGTTCGATTTGCGCATTTCCATCAATATCGCGCCCTTATCCGTGTTCAGCCAACAATGGTTATGGCGCTGTGTATCCCCAAACATTCGGCCATCTCGGTCGATGCTCTGGCCTAAACCTAATCCCTATTTGGAGAACTTGCTAATGTCTGAATTCCCCCAGTGTCCTGAATGTGAATCCCGTTACACGTATTTTGATGACCCGATGTATATATGCCCTGAATGCAGCTATGAATGGACGTTGTTGGACTCCGCAATGCCGGAGCGGCCCCTGGTAGTCGATGCGAATGGTACCCCGCTTATGGATGGTGATTCTGTGGTGGTGATCAAGGATTTGAAAGTAAAAGGGGCGTCGTCGGTGTTGAAAATGGGTACCAAGGTGACGCACATTCGTCTAACCGATGGCGACCATAATATCGACTGTAAAATTCCCGGGTTTGGCGATATGAAATTGAAGTCAGAGTTTGTAAAAAAGAGGTCGTGATGGTTATGAAATACGTACGATGGGTGGCGCTGTTGATGCTAACTACCCAATGGGTAGTCGCGAATGATGTTGAAGTTCGGTTTCATGAGTCCGTGGTAAACTCGGCGATTCAAGTAGTCGGGCCACTGACTGGGAAAGGGGATTTGGACACCCCCCTGGGAAAAAAATCTTACACGTGGACCATTTCAAATCCGCGCGTTGTGGTTCAACCAGACGGTCTTGGCCTCGTGGCGGATACCGCTGTTGATTTGAGCGGGTTTAAGTATAGTACGGTGACGTCGGGTACCGTCGGCGCACAGATGAATCCGTCAAATTCCAAGATGGATATTCGGCTGAGACGCGCCTCGTTTGCGTTAGATTTTGTAGTATTTGGGAATCGGATTCATCTGACTGATATTGATGTCAGCGGTGCGTTTTCTCAAACCTTCAGTATCTCTGTGCCGACCTTTAATCAAACGATCGTTATTCCCGCGACCTCGGGTCAGCCGACAACATCCGTCTATTTGCGAACCGGCACCCCGAACATCGATTTTCAACCACCGTTTTTGGTCGTCGGGGCGCCGTTAATTGTCGAGCCTCGGCGATAGAGTGCAGAGTGCAACAACGGTGTAAAACCAGACATCTTGACTGGCCGAATGGACTAAAAAAATCTCAATTGAATGCTCTAATTCTGGATGCCTCATTAGAGTTCAGGCGGGTGGGGAAGGGGGTGGGTATACTGCCCCCAGGTAAGAACCCCCCAAAGGATGGAGAGTCGCTAGGCCCTAAATCTTCTGCTCAGCGGTGCTGTCGGGGTAGTGAACGCTCGACCCTTAACCGGTATTGAGGTGGGGTAAGTATAAACGAGATTGTCGCAAAAATTTTTTTTTGATAACATCCCCGAATTCAAAAATTATTGTAAAAAAAAGGGGTATAAAGTGAATTTTTATGAGAAGCCGTTTGTTGTTCTTGCTAGTATAAGTTTCTGTTCCCTAATGGTTATCGGGTCATTTGGCTGCGGTCGGGTGTCAGAGTCGTTGACGGACACAAATTCGTACGGTCAAACCCAATCTGTTGATCTAAAAAGTTTAGACGCTTCTATCGCATCTATTACTGATGAGGCCAGTGCGTCAAACGCAATAAATGATTTAGAAACTTATGCTAACAAAAAAACTAATTCAGGAATTCATATCTCAAGTGCTGGTGGAACTTTCAAAACGTTTACAATTACCGACTCTTTAAAAGAAAAACTTGTGAAAGCAGAGCTGGCGTTACACAAGAAACATCCCACCATTGGGCTTAAAACCGCCAGCGATTCGGATTCCTACCCCGAGATGACAGAAGAGGAGTATATTAAATCTAAAGAGCAACAAGCTCGTTCTGGATTATCCGCTCAGGATGTTGCTGACGCGCTCAACAATGCTATTTCTCAGCAGTCTTCGGGACTAACATCCTCTTCTATTAAATCGACTGCACTAAAAATAGCAAATGCAGTTAAACCTTTTACGGCCAACGATGTAGATCTTATAAAAGATAAAGCAATGCAGTTACTACCAAGTTCTGGAGATCCTGGATCCGATAGGATATCGCCTATTCAGGCTTTAGTTATCGGCTATATGGCCGCTTCAAATGATGATGGGGCAAAAGCAGACGGTGCAGTGAGTTTTTTCGCAGGACAGGAACAGGTTGATGGATTCGTAACTAATATTACATCAAAGCTTGGGCAATAGGAGGTTAGAATGACAATAAAAAAATATTTTCTCGCAGGACTCTTAGTTGCTTTAATTTCTTCGAATTTTATTTTTGCAGACAAAGGCAGTAGTAGTTCCCCAACGACACCGGTGTATTACACTTACGATGACTTTTTAAGTGCGGCACAGTCTTACCAGGATCAGTTTTACTATGATAATTCGACCTACTCCCCCAATGAAGATGTTGCCTCTATTATGCCCCCCAGTGCACCGGGATCTTCTTTGATTGCGATTGCTTCAAGATCAGGCCGAAGAGTCATCAGGGTCACTGGCTATACACGAAGAGGAACGAAAAATACGCCCAAAAGTCAAAAGAAGACGCTAACTGTTTCTCAAGTTAACAGCCTGATCAAAACACAAAGCTGGCCTTATATATCAATTGATTTATCGCAGATGGCGGCTGTGGACGGGGACCTTCTGTTTGTCAGGAGTAATGGAAAAGGAAACAACAACAGCGGATATGGAAAATATATTCATATGTTTATTTCCTCATGGACGCATGTGGCCATTATCTATGATTGGTATAATGGAGAAGTGATGGAATCAATGCCCGATGCCGGGGTGGGAAAAGGTTACCCGGCTGAATATAACTTAGTGTTGGCTTACGCATCAAAGAGTGTAGTTGGCGCCGACGATGTCGATAAAATTAAACGATTAGCTCTGAAATACAAAGGCCGTAGCTATTGGCCACAGGACGTGGATAAAAACAAAAAAAGTAAAATTCAGGCTCTCAAGGAATTCTTTGATATTAATAATTCCAGCTCTATGTATTGCTCGAAGTTTGTATACCTCGTTTTTAAGGATTACGGTATCGATCTTGCCTCGCATCGCACTAAAACGTTTTTGTATGACCTTAAAGACGGGTTAAACAACTTTGTTGGAATCACCCCTGACGATATTTGGGGGTCAGACAAAACTACGCCCTATTGGGATTTAGTCCAACCAGAAAATTTGTGGCGCCTAATATAGTGTGATGTTGTATCCAATGCGTTGTTTAGAATCTTTAATTCTGACCTCACTAATAGTCTATATTACTATGATTGCCTGCCCCGTGTTTGGGGTAGATTGCCATGGATATTTTGTGGCGGGATTACAATTAAAGCCTAATGGAAATACAATTAATTTAATTAAGATTCCCGAATGCACGATTCTAAAATCGTTTGCGACAGAAAGAGATGCCACACATATTATTCTAAAAGATAGCTCGACGGCTTTTTTGCCTTTCCGTGAAAATTTTGAGCGTGGTTACCATCAGATATTGGAGTTTTCATTCGCGACTGGGAAATCATATGTTTGGGCCAAGCCGCCAAGTTCAGGGCCCGGGAAAATAATGACGGGTAGGGATGCGTATTGGGTATGTTTTGATCACGTTTTAAAACCTCACGACCAGCTTGACGAAAGTAAAAAGAATGGTCTTACAAAATACCAAGAATCAGGATTTGAAGTATACTCTAAGGGGACGCCTTCAAAGCTGCTAACTATTTTAAGACTAGGTGAATTTCATCATGTTTTTGAGTGGTGTTGGAATCGCGAAAAAACACGTATTTATTTGGTTAGCAGTGCTGATGGTAAACGAGATGCAACCGGAGAGCGAATATTCTTTAAGCATTCGCCGTGTTTTTTGCAGGTAATTTGCACACGTGATAAGAAAGTGATTAGAGACGCTGAAATTTCTAAGTATGTTAAAGGATTTTTAGGTCTATGTTTGCAAGATGGAAAACTTTATATCACCGGTGTAATGAACCCTGATAATGAAGATGGCAGACCGCCAGATTCTCTAAACCAGTCCCTGATAATTTTCAATGAGAAAACGCTCAGATTTATAAAATCCGTTTCTATAGGGTATTTCCCTAAACAAATTGATGGCTCACCTGAGACTCACCGTGTCTTTGTGTTGCATGGCTGTTTTTTTAATCGCTCTGATAAGGTGAATAATCAAGCGTTTGTAACAGTGATTAATTCGATCTCAGATCAAGTGGAAGCTAAAATGGATTTGCCTCGTGCAAAAAAAATAGCGTGTATTAAGGGGCTTTTGTTTGTGATGACGCCTGACCACTTAATTATTATAGATGCAAAAACGCTAAAAATTATTAAAACATTGCCTGGAACTTATAATTTTATAAGTAGGCCATCGTAGCGGGATAACGGCCAGTTATGAAATTAAAAATAACGTATTTTATGCCTCTACTCGTTTTATTTTCAAATCCAGTTTGGGCGGTACGCCTTGATTTGCCTGAGATTGATAGTTTCTCCCTTCATGGCAAAACCTACAGTCGATGGATGATCACTGGGCAATCGCCTGGCTATTCCCCGTTTCATTCTGCGTTTATAGCAGACTTAACCCCCACTGTTGTAGTTAATCCGAATCTTACCCTTCATTATTTATTAAGGTTGCAAAATCCGAGTGTCAGTGACGGATACGATGCGATGCAAGGTGTTATTGGTCGGTACAACGTTGAATTTCGAAGAGATATTAATGCTTTTGGGTTTCAATCTGTGATATTCGAAATAGGTGATTTAGGGAAAACAACCTTGGGAAACGGATTGTTGTTAAAAGATTTTGAGTCGCAGGGGTTTGATCTGAAAATAAAACCAGAATCGGATTGGGTTGGAGGGCTTCGGTATATCGGTCACGGCTATTCAGATCCTGGAGATTATGCTGTTTTGTATGGGCATACGTTGGAAGACGACTTGGGTGGATACCTATTTTGCAGCATAGATGATTCTCAATATTTTAGAACCTATACCAATATTCTAGGGCTTTATTCTCAACTTCAATTTTCACCATTTTTAGTTAATCTTGAGGCTAGTTGTGGGTTAGATGGGGCCCCGCATTCTTCTGCTCCAGCCGCTTTGCTTTTGTCCCCTAAATGGAGTTTAAAAGATGACACTGGATCTTTAGAAATAAGCCTCACAGCCCGGTATTACACAGAAGAGTTTAACACTTTCTTCCAGAAATATCCTTTTCACAAAACCTATCATGGAATAGAAGAGGAATCTCAGGATTTTGATAATTGGAGAAATTATCTTCTTCATTCATTTCTTTCATCGGGCCACATTGGAAACTCTAAAGGAATTTCCGCTAGGATAAAGGGAACACAACACATCTGGGGCGCGCTGTGGGGTTATGGGGACGTAGAGTGGACCAGCCAATACTATTCTGACACAACAATTAACTACGCGTTTTATAAGGTTGGTGGCGAAATTCGGCTATCAGAACGTCAACACTTATATGCAGGGTTAAGCAATAAAGTTCTAGCGTCTGATGCTGCATACGACTACTCGAAGTATGGTAATTACCATAGCCAAGAAAGAGATAGTTTTTCGACCTACAACGTACCCGTTTTTGTCCAGGCTGACCCATTTTTTGAAATTGGAGCGACCATCGAATTTTAGGAGGCAATATGCCAAAGGATGACTTAATAGAAACCAGTCTTATTTCTGAACATAAACGCGTCACAAAGGAAGACATTGCTGCAGTTATGGCAAATACGTTTTACGAACCTATAGAGTTAATGTTGTCATCAAGCTCTATTGACGAAGTCGTTCACCAATCTATAGACAAAGTCGAATTAGTGTGTGCATTAGAGGAGTATTACAATATTACCCTTAGCCTTGAAGAAGCTTTGCATCTTTCCGATTGGGACACTGCCATCGCATACCTTCAAGCCAAGGTTGATCTAGCTAATAAAAAAAATGAAGCATAAAGTTGTTGTCACTGGTCTTGGATTGGTATCTTCCATGGGTATTGGAGTCCGGAAAAATTGGGAAAATGCCGCACTAGCAAAAAATTATATTCGAAATATTAATAGCATTGATACATCAACCCTGCGCACAAAAATTGCTGGAGAAATTCAAGATATAGATTTTAAATTATTGTTTCCGGATATTAGACCTGATCGCATGGATAGAAGTACATTGTTGGCACTTTTAGCAGCGCAAGAAGCTCTAGAAGAAGCTAAATTAACCGATGAGGACCGTAAAAAAACAGGGGTATTGATTGGAACATGTTTTAGCACCATTCAAACCAAAGAATCTACCTACTTAAAATTGGCGATCAATGAGGAAGGCATGTCGCCACTTATATTTTTGAAAAGCATGGATAATGCTGCTGCAGGGGAAATTGCGATTCGATTTGGACTTAAAGGCATAAATCAAACTACTTTTGCCGCCTGTTCGTCATCGACAATGGCTGTGGGCGAAGCTTATCGATTGATCAGAGAGGGGTATGCAGAGCGAATCCTTGTCGGAGGGATGGAATCTCCCATTACAAGATTTATCATCCGAGGCTGGGAAAAACTCCATTTGATATCTGACACCCCCCAGTACAATGAAATTAAAGGCCCATTTAGTCTTAATCGAAATGGGCTTGTTCTAGGTGAAGGCTCTGGTTTTTTGGTTTTGGAATCTGAAAAAGCTGCAATAAAACGACACGCAAAAGTCTATTGCTCTATTGTGGGTTTCGGAACAAATTGTGATGGGATTAATCTTGCGACTCCAGATGCAGACTCTCAAAGTTTAGCTATGCAGTTGGCTCTAGACGAAGCCAAGCTACACAAAGAATCCATTGATTATATAAATCTTCATGGAACGGGCACAAAAATGAACGATAAAATTGAAACGGAAGCTATGAAAAAAGTATGGGGACAAGAGGCTTATAAAGTTCCGATGAGTGCTACAAAATCTCAAATTGGGCATACTATGGGTGCTTCGGGTGTAATAGAAACCGTTCTTACAGCATTGATGATGCAAGAAAACATTATATTGCCTACTGTCTGCTTTGAGCCGGGAGATCCTGAATGTGATCTAGATTATGTTCCCAATCACTGTAGAAAAAAAGTAATAAACTACTCAATGAAAGTATCATTCGGATTTGGCGGGACCAACGCAGTCATAATACTAAAAAAATGATTTGGATTTTTTTAGTAGTTTTGTCGACGCTATTTTTTGCAACCTCTTTAAGCTTTTTGCCTCAAACACTTATCCCTTTTAAATTTTCATCAAAGATCATCATCGATCAACATTTTTTATTACCTTGGCTTAGTGTCCATTATTTTGAATGCATGGGGTTTCTTCTGTCAGTTCTATTTATCACATGTTGGATTTGGCCAAACTATCGTTCTAATTTTTCTATAATCACTAGCATTTTAATTCTTGTAGGTTTTAAACCTATCCTGAGTGGATATCTATTCGCAACCGTTTTTGGGCTTTATTGGGTAGGTAGATATATAACGCTAACAAAGTTCCAAACAGAATTTAGTAAATTTTCATTCCTCTGGAGTTTATGGGCTCTTTGGTGTGTTGCTTTACCGTGGGTGGGTCTTGCCTTTATAAGAAATTTAGACTCAGTACGCCTCATTTTTTTACATACTTGCGCTTTGAAAATGGGCGCCTACTTATATGAAACATTGGTCAAAGAAAAAAAGTTTTCATTGGAGCACACTTGGCATTTTTTCTTGTCTCCTGCACATTTTTTAATACTCCCAAGTTGGGTTGTGTGTCCGTTTCCTTCTCAGTTTCAGTTATTGAATCGAAAGAAATACAATAGACACCTTGCCTCGTGGGCTGCCAAAAAAATGCTCCTTTCCATTGTCTTCTTTATTTTTTCCTTAGGGGGTAGCATTTTGTATTTATGGTTCACTAAATCTTATTTAGCTCACCTATCAGTTTTTGGAGCCCACTCTATTTTGAATCTAGTTGGAACTAATGTTTTATGCGGACTTTTATGTTTTTTTTATTTTATGTTCATCTCAAATAGTCTTCAAAGTTATTATGCCGTGTTAGGGTTTAAGATGAATGTGCCCATTTATCGAAAACCTTATTTAATTCAAGATGTTTTTGATTTTTGGAACCGATTTCTCATACAGACTAAAGAGTTTATTTTAAGATTATTTGTTATCCCGTCCTTCAATTTTTTAAGACAGTTTATTAAACCTGTGAAAGTCGCTTTAGCGTTGTCTATCGTCATTGTTTTTTTTATACTGGATCTCCCGATTCATTTATTAGGTGTGTATAACAATACTGAAATTAGCCATATCAGTTTTAAGACCTTCGAATGGTACCTAGGATTGATGACTCTCTATGCATTTTATTATGCATGTAGGATTGTAATTCCATTCAAAATACAAGCTTTGGGGGAGATCAGATTGGGAAAAATTCTGAAAACAATTTTTTGGGTTAGTGCCGTTGCGTTTTTGTACTGAACTTGACCTTCCCCCATCGAATGGACCCCGCGAGTTAGAATCGTCGTACGCGATCCCCTGCCCCGTACGGCCTTTGAGCATCTACAACATCACTCAATACCTGAGCCATACTGTCTGACAATCGTTTAATCGTCAGAGACCTTATAAACCGATGGCGGATCTCACTTCGGACATCGTATGTGCCGCCATTGTTTTGGCTGTTTTTGCGCCTGATTGAAGCGCTTCCGCCACGGCGTGATCGGTCCATTGGTCGCGCCGTTCGCGAACAGGGTCGAGTTGTAGATTTATCGCGGCGGCACACTGTTGCTTACAAGCGATACATCCGATTTGGCCCGCTTTACATTCCGCCTCTACCGCTGAAATAACCTCGGATGTGCTAAATATTTTATGATACGAAAACACCGGACAGACCGCTGGGTGTCCAGGATCAGTTTTTCGCACTCGTGCCGGATCTGTTAACATCGATCGGACGAGGTCATTTACCTCATGGCTAGACGATGAGATCGGAATCGTATTGCCATAACTTTTAGACATTTTACGACCGTCGAGTCCTGGTAGCGACGGAAAGTCGGTAATCATATCCGACGGTTCAGGAAAAATCGGTGCATAAAAATGATTAAAACGGCGGGCAATCTCACGGGTCAGTTCCAGGTGTGGCAATTGGTCTTTTCCTACAGGTACGGCGGACGCTTTATACAGTAAAATATCGGCGGCTTGAAGCACCGGGTATCCAAGAAATCCGTAAGTATTGAGGTCTTTTTCCCGTATCTCGTCAATTTTATCTTTATACGTCGGGACCCGTTCCAACCAGGGTAGCGGTGTGATCATGGAGAACACAACGTGAAGTTCACTATGTTCAGCCACATCGGATTGAAAGAACAGTGTGGACATATTTGGATCGATTCCCGATGCAAACAAGTCTTTGGCTAGCTCAATTCGATGTTGCCTCAGTTGACTGGGGTCTTCGTAAATAGTAGTTAAGGAATGGAGGTCTGCGATAAAAAAAAATGACCTAAACGTTGACTGAAGTTTTACCCAGTTGTGGACGGCCCCCATCCAGTTTCCGAGGTGCATTTTTCCAGTCGGTTGGATGCCACTCACTAAACGGTCCATGAGGTTTCCATAAAATTGCGTAACATGTCGCGACCATATTCCGTCAAAATTGATTCGGGATGGAATTGAATGCCTTCGATGGGTAGGTGCTCATGACGTAGCCCCATGATCAGGCCGTCAGAGGTGGTCGCCGTAATATTCAAGCACGCGGGAAGCGAGTTGCGTTCAACGATTAATGAATGATATCGGGTGGCATTAAATGGGTTCGGCAACCCGTTAAACACCCCGGTTCCTTCATGAAAAATTGGCGAGGTTTTGCCATGGACAAGAGTGGGGGCATGAATGATCGTTCCCCCAAATACTCGGCCGATGGCCTGGTGTCCCAAGCAGACGCCTAACGTGGGAATGGATGGCCCCAGGTGGCGAATAATATCTTCGGAAATCCCTGCGTCTTCAGGGCGTCCGGGGCCTGGTGAAATGACAATTTTACTGGGCGTTAATGCGGTAATGTCGGCCAGACTAAGGTCGTCATTTCGTATTACTTTAACCTCAGCGCCTAATTCGTAAAAATATTGAACCAGGTTATAGGTAAATGAATCGTAGTTATCAATCATTAGGATCATAAATGGGATTCCTCTATACACGCGGCGATGACTCCGCTGGCTTTGTTTTTGGCTTCGTTGTATTCAGTTTCGGGATGGGAATCAGCCACCAGTCCAGCGCCAGCTTGAACATAAAATCGCCCATTGTGGGCGAGCGCGGTGCGTATCGCAATACACACATCCATATCTCCTGAAAAATCAAAATAACCGACAGCACCACCGTACACCCCGCGGCGGGTGGGCTCAATCGAGTCAATCAATTCCATGGCGCGCACTTTCGGGGCGCCGCTGAGTGTTCCCGCTGGGAACGTCGCCTTAAATAGATCAAACCCGTTGAGTGATGGGCGAAGCTTCCCCTCAACGTGGGAGACAATGTGCATCACGTGGGAGTATTTTTCGATCGTCATCATTTCAGTAACCCGTACCGTTTCGCAGACTCGTCCCAAATCATTTCGGCCTAAGTCGACCAGCATAATATGTTCGGCCACCTCTTTGTCGTCGGCCAGAAGATCCTTAACCAGGGCGTCTTCTCGGACTGGATCGCGGTTCGGATCCCGAGGGCGTGTTCCGGCGATGGGACGCAGATGGGCGTGTCCATGGGTCAATTTGACCAGGATTTCGGGGGATGAGCCTACCAGTTGGTAATCCGTGTAATCAAAGTAAAACATGTAGGGCGATGGATTGAGTAACCGAAGATCACGGTAGGCATCAAATGGATGTTTGGTGCTTTCAACCTCGAATCTCAGTGATAGCACCATTTGAAACACGTCCCCATCATGGATATGCGAGGCCGAGCGTTTCACCATCGATTCAAATTCATCATAGCTTACCGACGTGTGAACTGAATCGAAACGGGGCAATGACTGGGTCATTGCAGGGCGACGAGAGGCCCGAGATGGTTGGTTAAGCTGATCCAGAATTTTAGCGATGATATCATCACATGCCGCCATGCTGGTTAAGGATTGAGCGACTATCGTGATGGTTCGCTTGGCATGATCGAAAACGATCAGTGCCCCTGGAATCATGTAACGAGCGAGTGGGAGTTCGATGCCTGGTTTATCCGTTAGGTGGATGGTTTCGATTTGATCGATGATTTCCCAATTGGCATATCCGAACAACCCATTCGGAAATGGGCCGACCGGATCAGTCGGACGAATTTGGTTGAATTCAGATTCAATAATATCCAGTGCCTTCCCGCGAACAATGCGCTGCTTGGATCCTTCGATAATGGCTACCCCGTCGGGCGACGCAATGTATTCCACCACGGGTAAACAACCGATAATCGAATATCGCGCAACGGATTCACCCCCAACAACACTTTCGAGTAAAAATCCGGGGGAGGGTGCGAGCTTCAAATAGGCGGACACCGGGGTATCTAAATCCCCAGATATGGTCTGGGTGCGGACATGAAGTTGCCGTGGTGCCATACGTTAACCCATTTTTGTGAATGGCGGGATCACAGAATTACTTTCTATTTTTCCGTCGCGAATATACACATGGGGGCCGATGACGCACCCTTTGCCAATTTTTGTATGGCCATGAATCACCGAGAATGGATGAACAATCGTATCGTGCCCAATTTCAACCGTGGAATCGATAAAGGTTGAATCCGGGTCAACGATGCTGACCCCCTCGTGCATAAAATATAGATTGTTGTTTCGGTACAATAATTTGTTGATCGCGGCTAAATCCATCCGGGTATTAACCCCAATGGCGTGATCTGCCCGTGGCGTGTGAAACGCCGAGACCACTTTTCCCTTTGATTTTAATATTTGGATCACATCCGTGAGGTAATACTCTTTTTGAGCATTATTTGTCGTGACCTGAGCGAGGGATTCAAACAGGCAGGCGGCGTTGAACACGTACACTCCCGTGTTTACTTCGTGAATCGCAAGCTCGTCGGATGTGCAGTCTTTGGCCTCCCGTATCCCCGATATACTCCCCATTTTGGCGCGTAAAATGCGCCCGTAGGTGCCAGGGATGTCCATCGTGGTTGTCAGGATAGTAACGGATGCGTTGGATTCGGTATGGCTGGCGACTAAATCTCGTAACGTATTGGATTCGATTAACGGGCAATCACCCGCCAACACAATGATGGTGTCATCCGACGAATTGGAGATGTGAGGGGCGACTTGTAGCACCGCATGGCCAGTGCCCAACTGTTCCGACTGAGTCACGTAACTCATTTTCGGGTGCTTCACGGCATCTTTGAGTAATTCCGCTTGGTGGCCGACGACTAAAAAAATCTGATCGATATCTAAACTCGATACGGTGTCGACAACGTAACTCACAATCGGCTTTCCAGCGACACTGTGTGCCACTTTAAGGACATCCGATTTCATTCGTGTCCCTTTCCCTGCTGCTAAAATGATTGCATTTAGTGTCATTGTTGCCTCCGTGAGATGACTTTGCCCAATTCACATGTTAGTATCCCAATCCAATATGAAGGAGAGATGCAAATGAACATTACCATTAAATCCCATCATGTGAATATCACTGGTGCGTTAAAAGAGTATGCCCATAAGAAGCTAGAAAAAGTATTGAAGTATTTTGACAACATTCAAGACGTCATTTTGGAAATGGATATTCGGGATAATTCCGATGAAGATTCACGACAATTTGCGGCCGCCATTGTTCATGCGTCCCAGACGGTAATTCGGGCGGAACAAGCGTCACGGGATATGTATGCCGCGATTGATGTGGTGGTTGAAAAATTAAGTCAGCAACTCAAAAAACACAAAGAAAAATTGCGGGATCACAACCGCAAACCAAGTGCCAAAATAATTGGTGGGGAATCGGATACGACGTCCCAGAAATTGGCTAAGCCTGAGATGGGCGAGGATCGTTTGTATGAGCAAAAACCGATGGATATCGATGAGGCCGTTGATTTGTTAGATGAGCGCAAAACGCCGTTTTTAATGTTCAGAAATATCCGAACCGAAGAGATTAACGTGGTGTATCCAATTTCTAAGGGAAAAATTGGTTTAATCGAGCCTTAGAGATAATCGCCTTCGAGTCCGAGTGATATGAAAAAAAATCGTCGACCCAATAATAAGATATCGGGCCACTTTTCGAAGCGGGACTTTGTCTGTCGTTGCGGTCATTGCAATAGCGCCATAAAAATTTCGTTAGGCCTTATTGGGGGGCTTGAAATGCTTCGCGCCTTATCCGGTAATCGGGTGAATATCATTCAGGGCTACATGTGTCCTGATGCCGCTGAGAAATTGGGCTCGTTAAAACGGAACTATTATACGATGGGTGTTGCTGCCGACATAACGATTGATAATGTGCCCGTAATCGACGTGTTCCGTATGGCCCATCAGGTTCCTGAATTTCGGGGGATCGGCCTCAATCTTGATAAACAATGTGTTCATGTCGATACCCGGAAAGCGCCTGACGCTGTAGTGTGGGTTGAGGAGCACAATCATTTGGTAACAGTAGATGACACCAACCGGCATCGATATATTCCCGATCCCATCCCCGTTCCTTCCGCTGATTTCTTTTCAGACACATCTGACGAGTAATCGGCGGTTATCGCCTCACACTCTGGCGAATTATCGGCGAGACATCGAGCATTGCTTACGGTGTTTGCAGGTGCCGGTGGAGGACGTCAACGTATCGGTGGCGATGGCCTATTTGAGCCATCCTACCATAGTGGCCTTGAATCCTCGGAGTGTGGCCCGCCGACTCTCGGCCTTGAGAACCTTTTGGAATTATATGATTCGGCAGCAATGGCTGCTGAATAACCCGTGGGAAACGATCGAGACGCCTCGTCTTCCTCATGTCTTGCCTAAAACTATTTCTGCGCCGGAGATGGGCCGCTGGTTGGATCATTTACCGACTCGCTTGCCCGATCAATTACGGTTGCGATGTATTTGCGAATTATTTTTCGGTGCCGGGATCCGAATATCTGAACTGGTCGGTATTGATACGACCGATTTGGACTTGACCCAGCGTCAGATCGTTATCCGTGGGAAGGGCGGACGCTCACGACTGGCACTCTTTGGCCCAAATGTGGCTCAGTGGATTAGCCACTATCTATCTAGCGCTCGGCCCCAGTGGATCCTGTCAGACAGTGGTCCATTGTTCACCAATAACAAAGGCGGTCGAGTGACGTCACGCAGTGTCCAGCGATGGGTAAAATCGGCGGTAGCGTCTGGTCCCCTGGCGGGACGATTGACCCCGCATACGTTTCGTCATTCCTATGCGACGGCATTGTTAGAGGGTGGGGCGGATTTGCGTGCTATTCAGGAATTATTGGGCCATCGTAGTTTAGAAACCACTCAAATCTACACGCATGTGTCGGTTGATCGTCTAAAAACGTTGCATAAAAACTCGCCATTAGGACGAAGTCGTCAATGAGGTATTGGCTGTTGGGATGGGGGCTTTGGGTGCTGATATCGGGGTCCATTATTGGTGAGACACTACCGGTCCGCTGGTCGACAAAACTGGGAATTACCAATTTTAAAACGACGATACACTTGTTTAGCCAAGCGATTGCGGTGGGGTCCAACGGAGAAACTCGTCAAGGGTTGAACGATCCTTCGGATGGCGTCTACTGGATGGACGCAAAAACGGGAGAGGTTATTCGACGGCAAGGTGTTTCAGGGCACGAGGACCTTGATATCAATGGGGTGGCGTTAGGCGGAAAAAAAATGTTTGCAGCCACTCATTCTGGCCGAGTCATGGCGTATGAAATTTATCTGAATGGGGAGTTGCTATGGAACAAAAACGTGGGGGCAGGCGTTAAATCGGCCTTAGCCGTTGAGGACGTCAACTCGGACGGGGTTCCTGATGTGATTGTAGCGACTGTTGCCGGGGAAGTACTGGCGCTCGATGGAAAAAACGGCGACACGATTTGGAGTACACGGATCGACTACAAGGCCAATATGTTCGGCTTATCCGAAAAATCATTTATTGCCAGTCCGGCCTTGCTCGATGTTAACCGCGATGGCACGCGCGATGTGATTTTAGGGTCCCGCAATGGGAGCGTGTATGCCTTTAGTGGCCGTGATGGTGCGGTTATTTGGGAATTTCGAACCCTTACCCCATCGGGGGTTCATTCCTCGGCGTGCGTCACATCGGGCTCGATTCTGGTGGCGGAATCGAGTGGGAAGGTGCATTGGTTGGATAATTCTGGAGCACTTCTGCGGTCGGTCACTGTTGGCGCTCCCGATCAAATGCACGGCTTATTTGCCAGTCCGGTCGCGTTTCCGAACGGGAGCGTTGTCATCGGATCGTCTTGGCCGTCGGCTAAATCGGGAATTTGGTACATTCCAACAGCGTCGACTCAATCTCCGGTGTTCTTTCCAGCGGGAAAAGTATCGGCGACCGCCGTCGTTGGGGATGGTCTTGGCACCGGTGAGATGCAGGCCTGGGTGGTCACAGAAGGCGGACAATTGTGGGTCATCAACTCGTCCGGCGCACTGATGAGGGTATATGATTTGCCTGCAGGCTCTGAAACAACGCCACTGATGGCGGATATCGATGGGGATGGTCAGTTGGAACTGCTGATCGCCGGATCCGATAAATTTCTTCGAGCCTACCAATTGCCGGGACGTGGGCCAGTGGGATGGCAGAATTTTCGCGGAAATTTGTTTAATACGGGGGTGGCGAACGATCGTCTGGAATTTTACCAGCCAGAGCGTCATGCGATTGAAACATTGCGCGTGTGTAAAGCGCAAAGCCCAATGGAATTTATTCAAAAAGAACGCGTATATCGAACGGCTGGTTACGATTCTGAGTCCACATTGATTTCCCCCGAAGGGTTTGGATTTGCGCGATTGGGGGTAACCTGGGGGCGACTCAAACGCGCTATGGGACCGGGGGTCGAGTGTTTTGAAGGACGATTTGGCATGGGATATCGTGGCATATCGGTGGTCCAAGATGGGGAGGAACAGTTTGTCGTGTTGTTCCCGGAATGGAAGCGATATCCCATTGACTCCGATCCGGTACTGATGATGATGACGTATAATCGAAAATTTCGTACTAAAGAAGGGGTAGGTCCGGGGACACCGATCTCTGTCGCACAGGCCATCTATGGCACTCCGAATCTGACCTTCGATACCAAAACCAAGCAAGAAAGCGTGTCCTTCAAATCCATGCCGTGGGACAAAATTCGGTTTGGGCTGATCCCCGTGACGGGGGAATATAGCTCGAAGGGGTCGGTGAAGACCGTCTCGGGGTATCCCGAGGGGAGTTTTATAAATTACGTCGAAATTCGATTGAATTAAATGGGGGGCTGGGTGTGAGATCGGATGATATAGCGGTGTGTGGGTTCCAAAAAGTCCCTTCTATATAAAGGGGTAATGGGGTTTAATTACACGAATGATCCAATGGTCCGCGAGACTACAGATAACGACTGGATTGCGACGTGGACACTATCACTTTGTAGGACGTGAATTTTGAAGCAACATCGACATTATATTGGACTGATCGGTACAAATGGAGCGGGAAAATCCGCCGCATGCGATTATTTACAGTCGATAGGCTTTTTAGTGGTGTCGTTATCGGATATTGTTCGGGCAGAACTGCATGGGCATCAAAAACCTGAAACTCGAGATAACCTCGTTCATATCGCCAATGACATGAAAGCTCAATTTGGGATGGATGTACTGGCACGACGTGCGTTTCATGAATCGGCTGAAAAAGACGTGTTTAAGATCGCATTTGATAGTATCCGCAACATCGACGAGGTGAATTATCTTAGGGATCGAGGGGTGTTTTTTCTCGGCATTAATGCGCCAATCGAGCTTCGATTCGAGCGAGTCGTATCACGGGGGCGCGCCTCTGATAGGGTTGATTTTGATACATTTAAAGCCCATGATATTCGAGAAAATTCCGGTCAAAGCTCGGGTCAAAATATTGGAAGTGCGTTGGCTGTGTGTGACGCGATTATCCAGAATACCGGCAACTTGGATGAATTTCATGCCCAGTTACATACGATCCTAGAAAATGACTTAGGACTATTGAGGAGGGACAAATCATGACCGGTCTATTTATTGATGGCGGAGTGCCGTTGTTTGGATCCGTTGCCGCTTCGGGGGCTAAAAATGCGGCGCTACCATTGTTGGCGGCGAGCTTAATGATGAACGGCAGCTCGACACTAACGAATGTTCCTCATCTAATGGACGTCTTTACCATGTTAAAAATGCTGAATGCATTGGGTGTAAGAGCCGAAATGCAGCCAGGGAATCGAGTGGTGATTAATAACACCAAAAAAGTAAAGCACATCGCCCCATATGATTTGGTAACCGCAATGCGGGCGTCATTTTTTGTGGCCGGTCCTTTGGTTGCAAAAACAGGGTTTGCCAAAGTCCCGTTACCGGGCGGCTGCTCAATTGGATCACGCCCCATTGACATTCATTTAAAAGGATTTGAGCGGCTTGGTATTCAACATAGTATTGAGCATGGTTTTGTTGAGCTCAAGGTGAAATCCTTGCGAGGTAATTCGGTGCATCTCGAATTCCCATCGGTGGGCGCGACTGAAAATGTGATGATGGCGGCGTGTTTGGCCGAGGGAACAACTGTCATAGAAAACGCAGCGCGAGAGCCTGAAATTACTGACTTGGCGAATTTCCTAAACAAAGCCGGAGCTAAAATTATTGGCCACGGGTCCGCGTGTATCACAATTCAGGGCGTGGCTGAACTGAATGGCACGGACCATCCCGTGGTATCGGATCGGATCGAAGCCGGGTCGTTACTGATTGCTGGCGCGATCACCGGAGGAGAGGTAACCGTCACCAATTGTGTGCCAGAGCATAGCGCGCCCATGTTAGAAAAAATGAGGGAGGCGGGGTTGGTCATTGGGATAGGTCCCGATTGGATGAGTGTCAAAGCCGAAGGACGTTATACGGGCATCGATTTTGAAACTCTGCCTTTTCCAGGATTTCCCACTGACATGCAGGCTCAAATGATGGCGCTGTTAACCGTTGCCAATGGGACCAGTATTATCAAGGAAAGTATTTTTGAGAATCGATTTATGCACGCCCATGAACTCATGAGAATGGGTGCCAAAATTAAGTTAGACAATCGTCATGCGGTGATTTCTGGGGTGCCCAAATTAGCAGGCGCTGAAGTAAAAATTACTGATTTGCGAGCGGGTGCCGCCTTAATTTTAGCCGGACTAGTGGCGGATGGTCGAAGCAATATCTACGGACTCAAACACCTTCGGCGGGGATATGATGACCTGCCCGGAAAATTGAGGTCTATCGGCGCACGTATAACCGATTAGGGACGGTGATCGACTCGAGGCGTTGGATTGTTGGGGTGGTATGCA
>Ga0214923_10001377_pt1 | contig 34678 bp, 38 predicted proteins | sample LL1510_MetaG_FD_177993 | JGI IMG/M metagenome (GOLD analysis project Ga0214923, IMG submission 177993) | Freshwater microbial communities from Lake Lanier, Atlanta, Georgia, United States - LL-1510 | ecosystem: Environmental > Aquatic > Freshwater > Lake | place: USA: Georgia | collected...
TTAATTGTTCTTTTTTTTTCTCCTATTATAGTATAAAGAATATAGCATAAATGGGTGGTGGTCTTCTTCAACTTGTTGCTTATGGCGCTCAAGATGTTTATTTAACAGGTAATCCTCAAATTACTTTTTTTAAAGTAGCTTATCGTCGTCATACTAATTTTGCTATAGAAGCAATAGAACAAACTTTTAATGGTAGTGCTAATTTTGGTAATCGTGTTACATGTCAAATAACTCGTAATGGTGATTTAATAAATCGTGTTTATTTACGAGCTAGATTTACTAATAATTCTTCTAATGCTGCTACCAATATTGAAAATAATGGTTTTGCTTTAGTTCCTTATTTTGGTCTTAAATTATTAAAAACTATTGAACTTGAAATTGGTGGTCAACGTATTGATAAACATTATGCTGAATGGTTATATATATGGAATGAATTATCATTAACAGCTGGAAAACGTGATGGTTATTATTTAATGGTTGGTGGTGATAAATATAATCATTCTATTTATCTTGGTGCTCAACAATCATATACTGTAAATGTTCCTCTTGAATTCTGGTTCTGTCGTAATGTAGGTTTAGCTTTACCATTAATTGCCTTACAATATCATGAAGTTAAAATTAGTATTGAATTTGAAAATGCTGCTAAAGTTATAGATAAGAGTGATAATTATTCAGATAAAGCTTTCAGAATGTCTAAAAAGGATGGAACTATAGATACTACTACTGGTTATAAAAATAGTGCTTTAGGAGGAGCGTCTACTGCTTTAACTAACATTGCTTTAAATGATGTATCATTATGGGTTGATTATATTTTCTTAGATACAGATGAAAGACGCCGATTTGCTCAATTATCACATGAATATTTAATTGAACAATTACAATTTACAGGAAGTGATAGTATTACTGGTAATGTAAATACTATGAAGAGTATTCGTATGAATTTTAATCATCCTTGTAAAGAATTAGTATGGGTTGTTAAGCCAACTGTCGCAGCAAGTCCTAATGCTGATTTATATTGGACTAATTTTAGTACTCGTAATGCTGATAATAATGTATATTTAGGAGAAAATCCTATATCAAAAGCTAAAATACAATTAAATGGTAATGATCGTTTTGCTGAACGTGATGGTAATTATTTTGGATTAGTTCAACCATATCAGCATCATGAAAATTCTCCTGACGTATTCCATCGTGGTATTAATGTTTATTCATTTGCTATAAAACCGGAAGATCATCAACCATCTGGAACTTTAAATATGTCACGTATTGATACTGCTATTTTATCAGTTTCTTCAAAGGTAGCAGGAGATATATATATATACACTGTTAATTATAATGTTCTTCGTATTTTATCAGGTATGGGTGGTTTAGCTTATTCTAATTAAACAAATAAGATTATAAAAATAATTACAAAGGCATTAAATTAGTACAACATTGTGGTTGTTCATTTCCAATATTTTCTTTTTTATTTTTTGCAAGAGTATTTATTTCTAATAATCTTACTTCTCTATGTTTTAATATTTTTTCTAATTTAATATCATGTGCTGCTTTAATTTTATTAAATTTAATTATATCTGTATTTCTTATATTTTCAAATATACTAATTGCTTTAATATCTTTATTATAACATTCTATCGTTTTATGAATTTCTTTATATACTTCTTCATTTAATTCATTAGAATTTTTAAAGAATTTAATTAAATCTTTTTGTTTATCATATAAATTTTTATAACTAAATAATGTATCATGTATATTTTTTAATTTATCCATATTTTCTTTATAATTCTTAAATTTAGCAATTGAACTTAATACTGTTAATATTGTACTTATAGATAATGATAATATATTAATTATTAATGATATTGTTTCTGTTGAGATAAATTCAGATATTTTTGAATTTTTATATGTTGTATCATAATTAATTATTGTTAATCTTATTGCTTCTACAAATGTTATTATAGTTGATAATATTAAAATCGCTAAAGAAATATTATTATATCTATAATATAATGTATCATATTTTGAAGATATTATATATAAATTATTAATAATTTTTTTTTTATTATTTTTTATTATTAATAATAAATTATCTATTTTATTATTTAAAGGTACTATATTTTTATTATTTTCATCTATTACTATATTTACTAAATCAGCTGTTGGTTTACATACATTAATTTCATCTTCACTTTCATTATCTGTAGATAATATATTAATTGTTTTAAAATCCTTATTATTATGTACAGGATCTATTTTAGGAGAATCATCATCATTAAATGAAATCATATTTAACATTTTCTTATTATTATCATCCATTATAATTATATCTGATTATTAATAATAAGATAATTATAGATAATATAACGATAATTAAATCACGTATATCAAAACATCTTTTTATTTTATTTTTTTTATTATATATAATATTAGCTAATTTTATTGAATTACTTATAGCAGATTCTACACATGTAAATGATACTTTATGTTTTCCATTATGTGTTCCTAATGTATATAAATTTTTATAATATGGACTTACAAAATTAATATAATCATATTTTGGAACTTTTATATATGATTTTTCATTTGATATCCATTTATTATTATCATAATAATTATTTATAAAATAAAGAGATTCTTCTGGTATATTTTTATATATAAATCTTAATTGTCTAAAAATTTCATTCTTTAATTCTTCTGGATCTTTACATTCATTTGCCGATTTATTAATATAACTAGATTTAATATCAGTATATATTACAGCACAACTAATAACTGTTTTAGAATTATATTCTTTAAATTTCATATGTTTACTCATATTTGTAGTAATTAAACCCCATTCTGTTTTTATATTAAATGTATCTATATCATTAATTAAATCTTTTAATATACTATTCCAATGAAATGTAATAGATATATATTCATTATATTTAGTAATATTTGAATAATCAGTAAATTCTTTAAAATCACCAAAAGAATTTTTTAAATCTGATTTTTCTAATAATTGTTGTAAATTTTCTGGTGGAATAGCAAATATAAATTTTTTAGCTTTTAATTCTTCACCATTAGTTAATATTATTTTTTCTATAATATTTTTATTTGCGATTATATCTTTTACTCCATTATTAATTATAAAATTTACATGATTTATTTCTAAATATTTTTTCCAATATTTAAATAACCCTTCATCATTAGGAATTTTAGGTATATAAACCGAATATAATAATGTTTGAATAGTTATATTAATAAATTGATTTAATGATATTTTATCACATCCACCACCATCAAAACTTCTACACATTATATCAATTTTATCAATAGTATTTTGTGAAAAATTATTATTTATCATATAAGTTTTCATTGAAATATCTATTCCATGATCATTAACAAAAATAACAAATATAAAATCTCTTATAATATATAAAAGTTCTGTAAATGAAAAAATATTTGTTTCAAATAATAATTTATTAGATACATTAAAAAAAGAATATGATTTTGAAAATAAATCATAAAAATTTAAATTCATAGATTTTAATATTTTAATAAAATTTACATAATTATTTATATAAATTCTAGGTCCATGTTCGCAAAAATAATATTCTTCTTTATATTTTTTTCTATTTACTTTATGACATCCTCCTATTGTATTATCTTTTTCTATTATTAATATTTTTTGATTATAATCTGCGTCTATAGAATAATTAGCAAATGCTAATCCAGAAACTCCTGAACCTATTATTATAATATCATACATTATCTATATTATAAATTAATTTTTCTTTTTAACATTAACATTTACTTTATTTTTATTTTTTACAAATACACTAGGATCATATGGTTCTTCATTTTCTTCTTCATCATCATAAAATAATTTATTTTCTTTTTTTTCATTTTCTATAGCACATAAATTCCATAATTCAGGAGAACATAATCTAAATTCTCCTACATCTCTAGCCTTATACCATTTAACTTGATCATCTATTTTATTAGTTTGTGTTTTATTATCTATAACTAAACACGAATAATCAGTTGTACAATTATCCATTACTTTACAAAATGTATGAAAATCATTAAAAAATCCTGCATAATGATTATATAATTTTTCTCTTTCTTTTATAGTATTATTATTAAAAATAAATACATAATCCATATTTGCTCTTAATATTGGTGGCAAACCTAAACAATATTGCATAGTAATTAAAAAAAATATATTATAATGTCTTCCGTTCATAAATATACATCTAATATTTTTATCATTTTGCCAACTTTTATCATATAAACAATCATCTAATATTAAAAATGCTCTAGGATCTATATCACTAGTTCCATATTTTTTTATTTGATCATTTCTTTGTTTATTTATTTTTATTTGTCTATTTAAAAAATTTTTTATAATATCTGGATGATATTCATCATATATTAAGAAATTAGGAACAAATTTTTGAAAAAATTGATTTGCTTGTTCTGTTGGTGAAATTACTACACCACATGGAATATTATTATGATATGATAATATATTTCTTAAACAATAACTTTTACCAGAATTTCTACGTCCACACATCATTACTACGGAATCTGGTTTAATAATTGAAGGGTCAAATTTTTTAATTTCTAATTTCATTATTAACTTTATTTTATAATAATATTTATATCTTATATGCGTATATTTATTATTGTTATTATTAAAGATATAAATTAGAATAAAATGGAATATTATATTATATCTTTAATAATAACTATTATTATATTTGGTATAATTCAAATAATAGAATATAGAAAAATTTCTTATGAAAATGAATTTGATGATTATAATCAAAATACTTATTCTTTATTTACTATAAATAATTGTTTATTATTTGGTATTATTTATATTGTAACAACTATAGCTTCTTATTTATTATATTCTTCAAATATAAATATTGGATCTTATTTTAAATCTAAAACAGTTGATTTAAATGTTAAAGAAGAAATAAATCCTGAAGTTATTTCAAAAATACAAGATAATTTTGAAATTGGATTAGATCCATTTAATTCTGATAATTCTAGTAGTGATTCTATTTCAATTTCATCTAATAGTGATATTGATTAAATATATATATTTAATAAAATAAATATATATTTATAAAAAAATGATTATTTAATATTATTATTTTTAACATCATAAGTATGTCCAAATATGTATTAATTGTTGTCATTATTATTATTACAGCAATTACAGTAGATTGTAGAAATTATAATACGAAAAATTATATGAGAAATTTAAATAAAAATATCATGAATTATTGTAACAAAAAAGCATTGTCAAAAACAAATAATACGGAATCTTATAATTGTATTATTTCTAGTAATGATTGTAGCAATATTGAAAATTTTACTGAATTTAAAAATATTAGAAATGAATGTATTAAACAACAAAGAAATGAATTTACTATTGGAGTAATTTGTGGATTCATGATGATTATAATTGTGGGATTATTTATTTGAATTATTATTACTAAAAAGGACTGTTACTAAACTATCATATGTTAAATCATAAATTTTATTTTGGGGTGTTTTATCATAATTTTCTCCACTAAAATCAGCTATAATTATTTTTTTTATATCATATTTAAAATTAAAAAATTCTGCTAAAATAATTAATAATATAATATAAAAAGCATATAAATAAAAAATAAAAAAAATATCTCTTAAATGTATTTTAAATTTATTAGGATAAAATGATAATATAGGTATAATTTTTAAAACAATTAATACAATAAAATATTTAAAAGAATTAGATAAATTTAATTTTTTTTTATAAAATAAAAATATAATTAATATTATATTTTGAATAAATGTTAATATTAAAGCAAATAGAGGATTAAAATATGTAAATAATTCATATTTATATAATAAATACCATATAAATATAATTAAAGAAAATGTTATATCACTAATTACAAATAAATTAAAATCAGATATTTTTAAATCTTCGCCTTTATATTTTAATGTAAACATTTTATTATATATTGTCTATTTATAAAAACTAATTTAATAAATATAAATATAAATAAAAAATGAATATATATTATATTATTATTATAAATGTCATCAGAATATAATAATTATTTAGATATTTCTATCATTAAACTTCCATCTTTTAATAGAAAATATAAAATTATGAATAGTTTTTATAATAGAGAAATAACTGATACATCTATAAACCCATATGACTTTAATGATGATAATTATTCAGAAAATCCAAATAATGATGATAACAATCATAATATATTAAATCCTTAATATAAATTATTACGACATAATGGACATTTATAATGATTATTATTTTTCAAATCTTCAATACATTTATTATGAAAAATATGATTACATTTAGTTGTAAAAATATTACTATTTAGTGGTTCAAGACATATTGAACAATCATCATTAAAATAATTTTTATTATTTTTAGAAATAATACTAAGTATTTTAATAATCAATTTGTATAATAATAATTGTATTATATAAACTATAAAATATTTCATTATTATTTCTAAAAATGATACGAGTAACATATAATTTAAATAAAAATAAAATAATCAGTTTTTATTTATACTATAGTGATCATTACATATTTTAGATTAAAATAACAAAAATCATAAATGAAATTTGTTATTATTTTTTTTAGGTTTTAATTATTCAGTATCTGTATCATCATCACTATCATCAATTGTTTGTTCAATTTTATTATAGAGTATAGAAAACAATGATTCACTTTTTATTTCAGCACATTGAAACATTGTAACAGAATTATAATAATCTTGAATTGTTTTTTCAGTAGTAGAATTAAATCCAATAATTCTTTGATAATTTTCTTCAACTATTGAATATAAACTTTTTTCAGTATTTTCATAATATTCTTTAACAATGGTATTAATAAATGTTGTTTCGTCAAAAGTGGTTGATGTCATATCTTTATATGGCATAATAAGTTTATGAGTATTCTAAAATCATTTTTTTAAATAATTCAAAAAAAATAATACAAATTTATTTAAAAAATGTCTTCAATATCCGATATATCAGTATCAGCTTCGCTCATGTTATGATCATTAATATAATCAAATGACATATAATATAATAATGTATATAACATTGATTCGTCCACTTCAGTATCTTGAAAGAAGTATGTAAATACTTCATGAATATTTTGATTTCTAATCATTCTAAAATAATAATTATCAAATAATTCATTAAAATGAAGCTCTTCTTCATCATTATTATATTCATTCAATAAATTGCTAAAGAAAGTGTTCTCTTCAAAAGTAGTTGATACCATCACAATATATGTCGTAATTATAAATTTAATCATTATTTTCAAATATTCAAAAATAATGAATACAAATTTATATTAAATATTTTTATCTGTTTTACTAGATACTCATGATGTAAATATATATAAGAAATTATTAAATAATTATAAATGACTGTTAAAAATAATGATTATAGATGATTATCTTAAATATCAAGAAGAATATTCAAAAAAATATGGTGAAATGACTATAATATTGATGCAAGTAGGATCATTTTTTGAATTATATTCAATAGTTGAAAATTGTTCATTTTTATATAAAATAAGTGATATATGTAATATTCAAATATCTAGAAAAAATAAAACAATTAAAGAAGTTTCAAAAAATAATCCTTTAATGGCAGGATTTCCATTATATGTATTAAATAAATTTATTCAAATATTACTTCAAAATAATTTTACAATAGTTTTAATTGAACAAATATCTCAACCACCAAACCCTGAAAGAAAAATAACAGAAATTATAAGTCCTTCTACTAATATTAATATTCTTTCAAAAAAGAGTAATTATATTATTATTTTTTATTTTGAAATTATAAATGATTTATTAATAGTTGGTATTAGTGGGGTTGATTTAACAACAGGAAAATGTTTTATATATGAAAATGGTTCAACAAATAATGATAAACAGTTAACATTAGATGAATGTTATAGAATATTATCAATATATAATCCCAGTGAAATATTATTAATATCAGAAGATATTAATGATTATTATAAGAATCAAATTTTAAATATTTTTTCAGGTATAAATTCTTTAATTCATAAAAAATTTAATAATTATGAATTACTTTCTTATATTAAAAAAATAGATTTTCAAAATAAAATTTTAGAAAAAGCTTATGAAAATAATACAATGTTATCTATTATTGAATATTTAAATTTAGAAAAATATAATATTGGTAGAATTAGTTTTTGTTGTTTATTACAATTTGCGTATGAACATAATACTGATATAATTAAAGAACTTAATATTCCAGAATTAATTGAAAATTCAAAAAATTTAACTATTGAATATAATAGTGCTTTACAATTAAATATTATTAGTAATAATGATAATGAAAAACCTTTATTAGATATTTTAAATAGATGTTCTACAGCATTTGGTAATAGAAGTTTTAAAGAAAGATTATTAAATCCTATTAATAATAAAGAAGAGTTAATATATAGATATAATAAAATAGAAGAATTATTAAAAGATGATATTTATAAAAAAATATACAAAAATTTAAATGGTATTATTGATTTAGAAAGAGTAAAAAGAAAAATATTATTAAAAAAACTTCATCCATATGAATGGAATTCTATTATAAATTCACTTGAAAATGGAATAGAAGCATTTAAACATATAAATGAAATAGATGAAATTAATAAAATTAAAGAAATATTAGATGAATTAAAAATATTACAATTAGAAGAAACAACTAAATATAATTTAAATGAAATAAAAACGAATATTTTTATTAAAGGTTATAATGAAGATATAGATAAATTAAATGATATTTATAATAATAATTTAGAAATATTAAATAATTTTGTTAATTATATTAGTAATATTGATGATACGTCATGTAAATTAGATTCTAATGATAGAGAAGGATATTTTATATTAATTACTAAAAAAAGATATGAAAATGCTTATAAAAAAGATAAAAATTATATGTGTAAATTTGATAAAAAATTAATGACAAATAATACTACATATAAAATAACATCAAAAGAAATAAATGATGCATCTAAAATTATAGAAAATACTCAAAATGAAATACAATTACTTATAATTAAAGAATATTTAATATTTCTTGAAAATTTTATTAATAAAAATAAAAAAAAACTAGATGATATTATAAAAAAATTATCAGAACTTGATATTTATACATGTAATGCTCGTAATGCTATTGATTATTGTTATTATAAACCATTATTAGATTCATCTGTTTCAAATTCATTTATTAAAGCTGAAAATTTAAGACATCCAATTATAGAAAGATTAATTAAAGATATTGAATATATTGGTAATGATATTTATTTAAATCAAAATGGTATATTATTATATGGTATTAATTCATCAGGTAAGAGTTCATTTATGAAAGCTATTGGATTATCTATAATAATGGCACAATCTGGTATGTATGTTCCATCAACTTCTTTTATATATTATCCTTATTCTCATATAATGACTAGAATATGTGGAAATGATAATATTTATAAAGGAATGAGTAGTTTCGTAGTAGAAATGACAGAATTAAGAAATATTCTTCAAAGAGCTGATAATAATAGTCTTATAATTGGAGATGAAATCTGTTGTGGTACTGAAGCAATATCTGGAATTTCAATAGTTTCGGCGGCAATAAATGAATTAATAGAAAAAAAGGCATCATTTATATTTACAAGTCATTTACATGAATTAACAGATATATCAATAATAAAAGAAAATATAGATAAAAATTTGAATATATATCATATGCATATAGAAATAGAAGATGATAAAATAATATATGAAAGAAAATTAAAAAAAGGTCAAGGATCAAATATTTATGGTATTGATGTATGTAAATCTTTAGATATGCCTTTAAATTTTATGAAAAATGCTGAAATTATAAGAAAAGAATTATCTGGATTAACAAAAACTATAATAAATACAAAATCTTCAAATTATAATTCATCATGTATAATTGATATATGTGAAATTTGTAAAAAAAATAAAGCAATAGAAACACATCATATTAATTATCAAATAAATGCTGATAAAAATGGTAATTTTTCTAATTTTAATAAAAATCAAAAACATAATTTAGTATCTATATGTGATGATTGTCATAAAAAAGAACATAATGGTGAAATAGGAATAATAGGATATAAACAAACAAATAAGGGAAAAATATTAGAAATAGATAAAAAAGCAAGAATTTACAAATTAATAAAAAAGGGAAAAACTTGTTTTTATTATAGAAAAAAAATTACAGATAAATTTATTGAAACAACTGAAGATGAATTAATTAAATTTTATAATAAACAATTAAAAACATCTATTAAAGAATTAACAGATGATATTATTGAATTAATTTTTGATGAAAAAATGACTTAATTATTTTTATATATATAATAACATTAGCAATTAATGTTATTTATTAATCCTAAAATGATAGAACCTACTACACTTTCTATAGGAATATATATAATATCTAAAACACCAACAACAATACCAAAAACACATAAATATTTTAATAAAAATCCATTATTAGTTAAAAAAAAAATATGTAAATGGTTATTAAGACATCATGAACCTCTAAGAGATACTATAATAGATGAATATAATGATCAATTATTATATGTTATAAATTTAATAAAAATAAATCCTTCAATATTTTTAATGTTATATTTAATAGCATTATTATTAATAATTATATTTTGAATTGTTTTATATTAAGAAAATAATTATATATTTACATAATTATTTTTTTATGATTTTAAAAATAATTTTTATTCTTCTTATAATATATATTTTATATTTATTATATGAAAATGAAGATACACAATCTTATTTAAGAACTATTGAAAAAGATGGTTTTGTTGTTATAACAAATCCTTTTAATAAACAAGAAGTTCTTAAATATTTACCAGAAGGATATATTTTTATTGATTATATATATGAAATTAAAGGATGTTCAATATCTACATTTCATCGTGATATAACTTCTAGTAAATATATATTCAATACAACTTATCCAGTTTATACTTATATTATTTATCATAATACAGGAAAATTATTATCAATTGCTCCAAATAGTCATCTATCAACACCTTTTTTATGGAATAGAGTATATACAATTAGAGGTTTTGGTAATACTGGTGTATTATTTGATTCAGATTTAATACATGCTGGATATTTTAATGAGTTTGGTGATAATAGACATGCTTTACAATATAAAATATGTCATAGAGATGATTTATATAAATTAAATTATTTAATAGGTACAAATAAAATAAAAATTGGTAAATGTTATAATAATTATTATTATGAATATTTTTTAAGAAAATTATCTTTAACATTTCCTTATATTTTTAATCATTTATTAACAAATTTATTACAAGAAAAACCAGAAAAAGATAGTATATTTGATTATTTAATAAATAAATATTATATTGGTGATTTTTATTTAAATTAAATTGCTTCACAATCAACTCTTATTGGATTTATTTTAATTATATCTGGATTTTCTATTAATGATGATAATATAGAACTATCTAATCTATCATTATAAGCATTAGTTTTTTCAATAACTCTAGTAATATTTTCATTTTCTATAGGTATTGGTCTTGATTGATATATTTTATTAGGATTTCTTATAGGTTCAGCACATTCATGAATATCTATTTGTTTATTTATTTGTATATTAATATCTGTTTTATCTACACCCTTTGATGTTCCTGCTCCTTTTGGTATATATTTACCAGCATTATTTTGTATTAATTCACGTGTTCCATCAATTTCCTGATTATAATCAGCATCTCTATCTGTTGGTATATGTGTTACAGTACTTTTAAGACTACCATTATATTGACAATGTGAATATTGTCTTTGTGTATTTTTAAAATTAACTTCTTTATTAATATAACCTCCTAATAAACTATTAATAATACCTGATATATATCCATATTCATTATTATTATTACAAACAGTTGTTTCTTTAACTGTTCTTTTTGCTATTATTTTTGGATCATATGTATAAGTACTATAATATGTTTTATTATTTATATTTCTAGCAGTATCATATTCTGGTAATGTCTGTCTTAATGTCGTTTTGGTTTTCATACCATTTTTATAATATCCGATATCTCTAACTTTAATATTACCATCATAATTATCATGTATTAAAGTTTCTTTAACTGTTGTTTTTTGATCATCATATAAATCTGAATATGTTTCTTTTGAACCTGTTAAATTTAAATTTTCAGTATCATGAATAGTTGTTTCTTTAACTGTTGTTTTTGTATTATCATATAATGCTGAATATGTTTCATCTGATCCACTTAAATTTAATTTATCACTTTCACATATTGAAGTTTCTTTTGTTGTTTTTTTAGCATTATCATAAAGTGATGAATATGTTTCATCTGATCCAGTTAAATTTAATTTATCACTTTCACATAATGAAGTTTCTTTTGTTGTTTTTTTAGTATTATCATATAATGCTGAATAAGTTTCCTTTGATCCAGATAAATTAATATTTTCTGAATCATGAATAGTTGTTTCCTTTGTTGTAGTTTTAATATCATCATATAATCCTGAATATGTTTCTTTTGATCCAGTTAAATTAAGATTTTCTGAATCATTTGTTGTTGTTTCTTTAACAGTTGTTTTCATTATATGATTTACAGGATCATATGTTGTTTGTTTTTCAGGACTTTGTGGTATAGCATTACCATATAAACGAGGATTATCTATAAAATATTCTTTAAATGTTATTTTAATAGCATCTGTTACAGGAGCAATCATACCTTTAAATACAGAAGTAATATTAGCAATAGGAGTTTCTTTTTTAGATATTTCATGTTTTTCTGTATCATATACTAATATTGAATTTTTACCATAATTATCATCATTATTAAATTGTTCTATTTGATTTTTACCAGAACCATAATAATCAATATGTGTACCTATTCTAGAAGTATCTTTAAGATTTTCAATAGGTCTTTCACTATCTTTTTTTAAATATGATAATCCTTTAAACCAGTTATTTTCTGTTTGTGAATAGGCTCTTTCTGGTCTATTTTTAGAAAATGGAGTTACTTCGCCACGTTTATCTATAAGACTTTTCATTGGAGCTTGAATTGGAATTTCAAATATAGTATTACGTTGATCTGATTTAGGTCTTAATTCATCAATATCTCTAGGTTTAGCATAATTAAGAGTATCTGCTTGATGAAAACCACCACTACCTTCAGAAGTATATCCTTTATTTAAACCAGGACCTACTTTAATAGATTTAATAGGATTATAATTATTTTGAATATCTGTAATATTAGTTCTATCTCTTAAAAAATCACTATTATTATTCATACCTCTTATAAGACTATTATCAGAAGTAGGTTCAAAAAAATTTTGAACTTCTGTTTTTTTTGTTTTATAATCATTATATCCAAATTTTTCAAAAAAATTTTGATTATTTTCTAAATTTAAATTTTGTGTAACACCTTTTCTTAAAAAAGGTTGCATATTTCCATGTTTAAAATTTTCAATTGGTATATTATTTCCTGTTAAACTTTTAATATTTTTTGCTGGTATATCATTATATTCCTTTGTATCCATAAACATATCACTTGAAGCTGGTAAAGGAACAACACCTGTTTTAAATGGATTTTCAGATTTTTTATAAGAATTATTTGCTAAATTTCTTTCATAATCTCTTGTTTTATTATAATAATCAGAATTATAAATATTATCCATTGATGGTAGTTCATTTAATATATATTCCATTATTTTAATCTACAATAATATAATAAATTAAGAACTATATACAAAACCAAAATCTTGTGTATCTAAAGTATCTTCATCTTTATTATCTTCTTCTTCTAAATTATATTCATTATCATCTTCTGGTTGGTCATCATCTAATTCTTTAATTTCTTTATTAACTTTAGATTCATTATCATCATCATCATTTATATTTAAACCTATTTTTTTCATTTCTTTTATAATATCTTTTTCTTCTCTACTTTTTTTATTTAAAGCTGCTATAATTTTATCTTTATTAGATTCTCTTATTTTATTAATATAATCTAATTGATCTTCTTGTGTAGGCATAATACTTATATTTATAATTTTAATAACTTTTTCAACTATTGATGATATAATTTTTGAAAATATTTCTTTAGAGATTTTATCATTTTTTGGTATTAATCTTATATTTTTATCTGTTATATTTGGATAAGCTGGTAAACACATACCTCTTATAACTATTATTGTAATAATTTGATTAATTTCTGTAATATTATCGTCAGTTATGATAGATGATAATTTATCTAATTCTTTTATAGTTTCATTTATATTAGATATATATATTAAAGAATCTTTTTGTAAATTAATATATAATATATGAGAAATTGCTAATAATATTTGTTTATAATTATTAAAATTATATTTTTTATTTTTTATTATATCATATAATTTTTTAGAAATAACAGGTAAATAACCATCATAATGATTATTATAAGTTTCACGTAATCTAGATTTTATTATATTTATATTTTCAATATTTATAATTGTATTAGTATTTAATTTCATTGATTCAAACCAATCATTTAATGTTCCAGAATATATATTATCATAATTAATATAATTACTAATTTCTTTAAAATCTATTATTTTTTGTTCTTTATGAGGTTTATCTATAAAAAATCTTTTATATCTTTTTTTATTTAATACTCGTTCATTGGCGAATATTTTTTTTGCTTTTAATATATCTTTTCTTTCTTTTATAATAAATGTATCAGCTGTAAAATTTTCATCTATTTGTTCCAAACAACAACCTAATAAATATTTATGAATTTTTTGATATTTAAATGATGGCATATATATTAATGCTTCAATAAATGAATTTAATAATTTATCTTTTAGTTTATCATCTTTCTTTTTTAAAATTTCTATTAAATGTTTACCTGTTTCTAAACCTTTATTTTCTTTCTTTTTTTTTATGGCTAATTTTTTAAAATTAGAAATATCTTCTTCATAATTTTTATTTAATTTTTCAAATATAATATTTTTATAATCTTTATCTATTTTATAATATTTAGTATCATTTTCTGAAAATTCTTCATTAAAAACTTCTTTAAATATACATAATAAATAATAAATAATTCCATCTTTTTTACTCATATCATAAGGTGCCCCGTATTCATTCCATAATTCTATACATCCTAAATAACATTTTTCTCTAATAAATAAAAGATTATCTGATAATATATCATATTGTGTTAAAATAGCCCATTTACATATTGCTTCATAAATCATATCAATAATTATTTTTATGTATTCAATATTAGCTTCTTTTATTTTTATATCTTCATCATCACTTGTTAATACATATTTAATTGTTTTTGATGCTAATTCTTTATAATAACTGTCATTATAATCACCTTTAATTGTATTTTTTATAATAATTTCTTTATCTGGAATACCACGATAAATATTAAAAAGATGTGTTGTTAATAATTCATAATTTATTGGTAATTTACTTAATTTATTCATTTTATTTATAAATGGTAATACTATTTTAAGAGCATCACTATATCCTTTTTCAAGATTATGATAATATTTATTAAATTCATTATATTTATCTTTCATATTATCTTCATCATCGCTCTCTGATTCATTAATATCATCATTTTCATCAATATAAACAGCATTTTTTTTAAATTCATTTATAACTACAGGTGTACCTTGATAATCATTAATATCATTACCTTTTTTAATTTCAGCTTCATCTTGTTTAAAACTAAAAGAAATTTTAAAAATATCTTTATAAGTATTTAAAAGAATATTATATTTATGTTCAATTTTTATAAAAAGTGTATTTATTTCATTTAAATCTAAATTTAAAGAATTTTTCATAAAATTAACAGAATTATCAATTGATAAATTTTTTCTAACTTCTTTTATATTTTTAATAATTTCATCAATATTATCTTCTTTAATATTATAAATAAGATTTGATAAATCATTTATAATAGGAAAATATTCTGTTTTAGTTTTTTCATCAGTATATGTTTTAATTAATTCTTCAAATTTTTTAGAAAAAGTTAATGTAATTTCAGATAATTTTTTTGAATTATTTAAAAATTCAAAAAAATAAAATCTATTATTTTTAATATTTACTGATTTTATTCCATTTATTTTTGTATATTTTGCTGGTAAATATTCTTCTTCTTTTATTAATAATTCTAAATATTTTTTTAATTCATTAAATTCATCTATTTTAATTATATCTAAATCTGTATTAAATTTTTTAAATAAAGAATTCATATTTCCATAATGATATTCATCTTTATCTATTTTAATTAAAGGTAAATCAATTTTATAATTATTTATTAATTCATCAAAAGATTTATTATTAAATGATTGTTTATATTCATATTTTATTTTATCTTTATTTATTATTAGATGACTTGCTATTTTATGATTTAAATAATCATCATTTAATATAACTGGTTCATAATAATAAACACCTAAAATAGGAATATCTCTTTCATCATCTTTAAATAATATATATTTATCATTAGAATATTCATTTGTTAAATCAATTACTGTTTTAATTCTAGTAGAAGGATTAAATTTTATTTTAGTACTTTCATTATCATAAATAAGGGGAAACCATAATTTATTTTTATTTTTTAATGCTTCTTTAATAGGTTCTTTATTACTATTTTTAATAGTAGTAATAAAATCTTGAATATCAAAATTAACATTATCATCATCATCAATATCTTTAAAATTATTTCTTTTAGCATCAGCAACAATTATAAAATTATTAGTATTTATTTTATTTTTTTTTTGTTCAATAATGCTAGTAAATAAATTTAAAAAATTATCTGCTTTAGATTTTGATTTTAAAAAATTAAAAAGATAGTTATAAATTTCTTCATTAGAAAAAGCAATAAAATTAGGATTTAATTTTATTATTTCATCAATAGATACTATTTCATAATATTCTATTTCATCTAATTCTTCTTCTGCCATTTTCTATAATAAATGAAAATAAAAATAATTATACACAACTAGCTAAATTTCTATTACAATTTAAAACATAATTAGGATTATTATATGAATATCCTGGAGCATAATTTATATTATTTTGATTTATAGTAGACCATTGTTTAAGATCATTTTCATTATTGGCAGAAATATTTTTAGGAAAAAATTTATCAAAATTTTCTGGATTCTCTATTAATGGTACATGATTATCTTTGGCAACCATTCTATAATTTATACCTATTCTATCAAAACTTTCAATTGCTTTATCTTGAGGATTCCAACATAAAGGATCAAAACGATTAATACCTGTTTCTTTTAAAGTACATGGTGGATTAGATAATCTACAACTTTCAGTAGGAGTATTACATTTTCTGATATCAGTATTAGTTTTTACAGTACAACCTGATGATATATATGAATTAGGAGCATAAGCATCATTATTACATTTAGAATTTTTATAATTTAATCCTGATAATTCGCTATTATCATCTATTGCTTTAGACATACTACATAAATTATGACCATAATTTTGGTATCTAACAAATGGATCATTTGGTAAATATTGATTACAATCAGAACAATCATTATATGGAGAATTTAATTGATAAATACCAGGATAAATAGTTCTCGTTAATTCTTCTTGATAAGAACTATTATCATATTTTAATCTAGTATCATTAGGATTAAACATTATTTATTCTAATTCTAATAGAATAAAAATAAAAAAAACTTAACAATTATGTATTTTAATAGGAGGTGGTAATGGAACTGAACGATACATTATTGATTGACAACTTGGTAAATGATTCATATTTGTATTGATAGGCATAGTTTTATCATTATTTACTACATTATTTTCAGATGGAGTATATAAATTATTATAACATTTAGATAATATTCTTGTTTGTCCTCTTAATTCGCTATCTAAATCAACTAAATTACCTTGTATATGAGAAACAGCAGTGCCTCCAACAAAACCTAATTCATGTATACATTTATCTTTATGTTCATATCTATATGGAGAAAGAATATGTCCTAATGTATCAACACTTGTTTGTAAATCTATTTTATAAGAACATGTATCATATTTTGTTCTATTGAAACTCATAATTCTATTATAAATAAATATTAATATTTTTATTTAAAAATTGTTTCTATTAAAATTTTGTCTATTTATATATGAACGAGTATCTTCTCCTCCATTTGTCCATATAGGAACAATATTATTTGGATTTTGAATATCTTTCAAACAATCTACTAATGGTACAGGTTGTTTTAATTGTAATTCCATTAATGATTTTCTACAAATACCAGAAGTTGTATCTGAACCAGATAATATATCTAATTCTTTTGATGTATCACCACTACATCCTTTTAATTGTGGAGCATCAGTAAAAATTCTTCTAGATAATTGAATTCTACATCTATCACGTGTAACTAAATTATCATTTTTAATAAGATCATTATAATTATCAATTAAACAAGAATCAGATAAACCATAACCAGGTCTACCTCTTAAATTAGGATGATCATACATAAATTGAGGAACTCTAACATCCGGAAATTTACAATCTAATAATTGAGTAGATTTTTCATAAGTATTATAATTAACAATTTTATCATTTTGATAATTTTTATAATCTTGCCAACAACTATCACTACACATATTATTTTGATAATCAAAATAGGTATTAGTCATAATCTAATAATAAATTACATAATATTATTATAACATTGTTCTCCATTATTTTCTTTACATGTAGGTTTTCTAAAATATAACCATTTACTAAATGATTCTTGATCATTTGGAATAGTAGTAGCTGGAACTGAATAAAATTGACGTTCTGAAAAATTTCTTTCATAAATATCAGTTACATCTTTATATACAGGTGTTTTAAAATAATTATTAATATCATTTATTACATTAACATCTTCAATATTACAACATTTTATATTATTTGTATTATTAAAAATATTAGGATTCATAAAAGGATTATCTCTAGATGGTTTTACACAATAATTATTATCAATTATTCCAATATTATTTATATTTAATTTTTCTAAATATTTATTTTTATTATTTTTATTAAATAAATAAATATAATAAAGAAATATTAAAATAATAATAGCAAATAACATAAAACCAATATTTCTAAAAATTAATGTTGAAATAAATGCTACAAATAATATAAAATTTGCTATAATTAATAATTTTTGTTTAAATGTTATATTATTATAAGAATTAAAAAGAGTTATCATTATTCTATTATAATAACTACAATAAAAAGAAAAATATTAATTTATTTTTTTAATTTCTTTCTTAATTCCTCTCTTTTTGCTAAATTTCTTAGCCCTTGTTTATTTACAGCTGTTTTTGTTTTTTTACCACCATGTTGTCCCATATTCATAGCACTCATCATTTTCATCATATCAGCCATATTAAAACTGCCATTATCATTATTTTGTTGATTTCCAAACATTGATGGAATCATTGAAGCAAATTTCATAGCATCTTTCATTATAGCATCTTGGTTTAATTCACCTGATGAAATTTTATCAGAAACTTTTGAACCTACCGTACTAAATAATTCTCCTAATCCACTTTCTTGACTTGCTAATGCTTTAAAAATATCACCATCATTATTACTAATAGTATCTTTTAACTTATTAATATCAACATCTTGGATAATTTCTTTAGCAATTTTACCAATTGTAGTATCTTTCAGATTTTCCATAGCATCATAACTTGTATCTGTATTAACTTTATCAGATTTCATAGTATTTAAACGATCAATAATCTTTTTAAATTCTTCATTATCTAATTCAACTTTATCATCAAATGTTTGTAGAATTTTAAGTATAGTATTAGCACTATCATCACTCATATCATTTTTAAAAATATAAAAAGTACTTAAATAATGATGACATAAGAAATTGTCTCTTAGTAATTTTGAAATATCAGCAATAGAAATTTCTTTAAATAGTTTAATATCTTTTACATTATCATTTTTAAGCCATTCATCACTATCTTCTTTAGATAATTCTAAATAACCCTTCCAAAAATCTTCATTACATTGTTCTTTTAAATAATTAAGATATTCATCTGATGTTTTATCAAATTCCTTATAATGTTCCTTCATACTAGTTAATACTCTATTTGCGGTTGTACTATTATCTTTATGTTTTTTGGCAATATTTCTTACTTTTGTAAATAAATCATAATAATATTGATTAAAAATAACAATAGATGAACTCATATAAACTTGTATTCTTTATATAAAGAATATAAATATATATCCTTAAATAATTTTTATTTTAAATTTTTAAATATGCTATCTCTTTCTTTTGTTAATTCTTCTAATGATGGTAATTTTCTACTATCTGATTTAGCCGCCATTGCTTTATATTCTTCTTCTAAATTATTAGTATTATTATTAGTATCAACTAAATCCCATTTATAAATTTTATCATTATTTATATTCATTGAATTTATATTATCATCATCTATATTACTAAAATTATCTGTTAATACACTACCTAAACTAAAAGCAGACGGTTCATCTGGTATTATTTCTTTATTTAAGGGAATAGGTGAATTAATAGAAGAATTATCACTATTAGTAGTATTAGTTTTTTCTCTTGTATTATTATTTGTAAATAAATAACCTCTATTAGGAAGGAGTAGATAATCAAATACAGCTTTACCATAAATAATTTCTTTTGATGGAATAAACATTAAAGCAGGAACATTAGTAATTTTATTTTTTAAAATATTTATTTTTGAATCTATACAAACTAATTTAATGGTTTTTTTTGTATCATGTTTTTTAATAGTTTCTAATAATATTGAACAATGTTGACAAGATAAACTATAAAATAAAATCATTTATTTTATTAATGATAAATTAAAAAATAAAAAAATGACATAAAAAATTATAGTTAATAAAATAAATAAGAAATAAATGTTTAGTAATTATGTTTTTGATAATAAAGCTAATAAACACTCATTTACTATCTCTAATGTAGATTTAAGTATTAGTAATACTATTAGAAGAATTATTCTAACTGAAATTCCTGTTGTAGGATTTTATGGTGAAGATAAAGATGAAGATTCAACTATTGAAATTATTGTTAATACTGGTCCTTTACATAATGAATTTATGATACATAGAATTGGATTAATTCCATTATATATATCAGAAGAAATTACAGAAGAATATAATGATAATGATTATGAATTTGAATTAAATATTGAAAATAAAACAAATGAAATTATTAATATTACAACAGGAGATTTTATAGGAACTTATAAAGATAAAAAATTATCTAAAAATGAACTTGATCATATTTTTCCTAATAATAATATCTCTAAAAATAAAATACTAATAACTAGATTACGAGGTAATGAACATTTTCATATTAAAGCAAAAGCCATTAAAAGAACTGGTAAATTAAATGCTAGTTTTTCTCCAGTATCTCTATCAAATTTCTTTTATGAAATTGATAGTAATGAAGCAGATAAAAAAGATAATGTATTAGATAAAGAAAGAAGTTATTTTAAAGATGATTTTGGTGAACCAACAAAAATTAATTTTCAAATTGAATCAATAAATGCTCTTTCTTATAAATATTTATTTAAAAAAGCATTAGAAATTATTAATGAAAAATTAGAAAGTTTAATTATTAAACTTTTAGCAAAAGAAATTGAAATTAATAAAGTAGCAAATTGTGATAATTCATTTGAATTTAAAATTTTAAATGAAGATGATACATTAGGTAATTTAATTCAATCTATTATTCATAATAATTATATACGAACTAAAAATAAAAAATGTTTATTTGTTGGTTATATCTGTCCCCATCCTTTAATTAGTGAATTACTAGTTAGATTTACATTAACTTCTAATGATGAAAATGAATTTTATGATTTCTTTGTTTATAATTGTAGAGAAATTATAAAAATAATTAATCAAATTAAAGAAGAATGGATTAAATTTACCATTTAATAAATACGTTGTTTAAAATATACTTCAACATTCATTTTACAATTATTAAAAATATTATTATGAATATAATCTTTAATATTTAAAGCAGATGTTAGAATAAATGTTCTTTCTTTTTTATTATCATTAATAACAGTATCGTAATATTTAACTAAATAATATGGCGCATTATTCTCATATACACTTTTAACTAAAAATTCTGTTTTTTCCTCTAGATTACTGTCTACTTCACCTGTAAAAGTATATTCAAAATATGACATTATTATTTTTTTATGATGTCAAATCCTTAAGTAATTTATTATAAATATTATAAGATACTTCAGAATTACTTCTTTTTTCATCTAAATCAAAAATATAATCATTATTATCGTATAATATTATTCTTTCAGGTATAAATTCTACATAATTATTATTTAAAGATGCTGAAATTACATTAGATTTTAATAAATCATTTTGAGGTATTACACCAATAACTTTTATTAAAATAAAATAATGTTTTAATGGTGTAGAAATAGCTATAATTTTAATATGACGTGCTAATGGTTTATTATTTCTATATATTATTACATCTATATCAAGAATATACATATTACCATCATCAATATTTTTTTTATATCTATTTAATGTTTTATCAATAATTTTAAAATTATCATTATTTTCTAATTTAAAAATATCATTATTTAAACCTTCTTCAAATTTATTAATAATATTATCATAATATGTTCTTAAAGAAGATAAATAAGAAATATCATTAGGTAATTTCCAACAACTCCAATTAATACCTTCTAATAATTTAATTTGTTTTTCTATATTATTTAATTTATAAATTATAGCAAATTTTTCATTTAATTCACTATTATCATAATCATATATACTTAATTTTTCATTTTTAACTTTTATATCATAAGGTAAACAAGAATATAATTTATTAAAATTTGTATTATAAATATTATTATTAATATAATTTTTATCAGTAAAATATTCTATTTGTTTAGTTATAACAATCAAAAAAATAATAATTATTACAATAATAAAAATTATTTTAATAATAAACATTCTCTATAATTTATAAATTATATTTAATTTATAGAATATATAATTAATTATGATACTAATACCTATATTATTTTATATTTTAATTATTTTAATTATATTTATAATTAAACCTCCTATTTTATTTGATAAAAATAATAAATTATTATCACTTGATTTTATATATCCTTTTATAGCAATTATATCATATTATTTATATCTATTATTATTATTAATAATTAAAGAATAAAAATTATGTTATAAATAAATGATAAAAGAATGGATAAAAACATCTTATAATTATAATAAATTATCATTTAATTCATGTATTTTTATATCAGGATATTCCGGAACAGGTAAATCACATTTAATTAATACTATTTCTAAAGAATTAGATTTATTTATAGTTAATATTAATTCTACAAATTGTTCATCATCTATACAATTATATGATTTATTATATAAATCATATATATCATCATTATTACAAATATTAACAAATAATAATCAAAAAAAAATAATAATTATAGATGATTTTGATATATTAATGGCATTTGATAATACTATAAATTTAACATTATTTAATTTTATTAATAATAATACAAATAAATTAAAACATATACCTATAATATGTATAATAAATAATGAATTAGTAAAAAAAATAGGAGAAATTAAAAAAAAATGTAAAATATATCAAATTCCAAAATTATCAGAAATTGAATATTTTAATATTTTATATTCATATAATAATAATATTTCATTAAATGAATCTATTGATATTATTATAAAATCAGAATATAATATAGCAACTGCTATTAAAATAGTAAAAAATATAAATTATAATAATAATGATGAATTATTAATTATAGATGATTTATATGGAAATAATTTTAATAGAAATAAATTTAAAGAAATTATATTAAAAGAACAATGGATAATTCCATTAAATTTTCATGAAAATTTAATAAGTGAAGTTTTAAATAATAGAAAAGGAAATAAAAAATTAAAAGAAGATTTTTATAAAAAATTTATAAAAAATTTTTGTTATTTTGATGTATTAATGTTTAATAATAATGAAATAGGTATAGATGTATTTATATCAAGTACTTATGGATTATATGATTTTTCAATTAAAAATAAAAAAGAAATAGTAAATAATAATTTTACTAAAATGTTAAGTTATTTATCATTACAAAAAAAAAATAATAAAAATTCATATAAATCAAATTTTTCTTTAAATAATATAGGTAATTATCATTTATCTATTGTGAGTAAAAAATTTAATTATTAATTTATTATAATTAAAATAATAATGAGCGAAGATAATATAATTAAAACAAAGACTTATATGTTAAAAGAATTAAATTATTTAAATAATTGGTTAAAATTCAGAAATCCTAAAAAAATAACTATTAGAGCAAATGATTTATTAGATGAATATAAATCATTAAAATCTTCAATTTTAAAAGATAAAGTCGGTGAACATTTATTAAATAAAGTGAATATGTTAAAAAAAATAATTGATGATAAAATTAAAAATATAAATGTATTTAATGATTTTATTAAAATAGTTAAAAAAGAATTTAATGATAATTCGGTTATTATGAAGAATATTGAAGAGACTATTAAATTACATAAACAATATATTAATGATTTAGAAAAAGGAAAATATATTATAGCAAAAATTTAATTTAGAAGAAAATTTATTTATTATTATTAGATATAGAATATATTATGGAAAATACTACGCCATCAAATAATCCATTTAGTAGTTTTACTGAAGCTATAAATTCTGGTAATAATGTTATAACAGACGCAACTAGTACAATAAAAGATCAATATGGTGATTATTTTAAAAATAATTATATATATTTTGGATTAATAGCAGTTGTTGGATTTTGTTTTTTAGTAGGATGGTTTTTATATAAAATAATTACTACTAAATTATTTTTACAAATTAAAGAAATATCTGAAGATACTAAAGTTCCCGTTATTGGTACTGAAAAAAAAACATTTAAATTTGAATATGAGCCTACTGGAAATGGTGAAAGACGTAGTTTTAGTTTTTGGATATATATACATGATATGAATAAATATAGTAATATGTATAAACGGGTATTATGTATGTCTAAAAATGTAGATGAAACCATATATGATAAATGCTCTCCATATATATTTTTAGATAAGACTCAAAATCGTATGTATGTACGAATTGGATCAATAGGTACAACTGATGCTAATACATATACTAATATTACAGAAGGAAATCTTGATACTATTATGAAGACAGGTATAACAATACCGTATATTCCATTACAACGATGGGTTCATGTAGCAATTGTATGTAATGCTAATTCTTATAAAAATTATATTTATGCTTATATTGATGGAGATTTAGTAAATACTACGAGTACTAATGAAATTGATAGATATATTTCAAATGCTAGTACTAAAAAGGATTTAACAAAAATGGATTTAAATATTAGTAATGTATTAACTATTGGCGGTGCTCCAAACGATTTAACAAATGGTAATGGTTTTTCCGGATTAATATCTAAATTTACTACATTTAATTATGAATTAAATCAAAAAGATGTATTTGATGATTATTATTCAGGACCAATTGGTGGATTTATGGCTAAATTAGGATTAGGTATGTATGGAATTAGAAGTCCAATTTATAAATTATAATATATATAATTAAAATAGAAATGTTAAACACTATTATACAGATAATATTGGGTTTATTCTTAATATTAATAATGGCTTTTATTGCTTATTCAATATATGATAATGAATACATTAAATCTCTTAATATTATGAATACAAATAAAAAAGAAACAAAAATATTTACAGGAGTATATTCTTTTGATAGATCAGGAATTAGAGTTGAAACCGTTAATAAATTAAATCCTTATTATTTTGATTTAAATCCATCAATAAATCAAAATGGTGGTGCTGAATATTCATATAATTTTTGGTTATATTTTAACATAAATGATAAAAATAAAAGTAATATTTTTACAACAAAAGATACTGGTGATGCTACTAAAGAAGGTAAGGCTAATTATATAGTATTATTTTATAGAGGTATTAGACAATTAATACCATATAAACAGTTTAATTATTCATGCGATACATTAGGAGCAGATTTAAAGCCTAAAAAATATATTCTTGTAAAAAATCCATTAGTTAAACTTGATAATAATGGTAAAGAACTAATTATTGAATATAATAATTTAAATACACCTGATACATTCAATTCTACTGCTACACCTATGAATTGTACAGCAGCAAATGTTTATGATAATAATAAAAATAAATTAGGCATAAAAAACATTGACACCAATATGTATAATAAGGTATATAATATGATAACAATTGTTATGCAAGAAAGTCCTAGTAATGAAGATATTTTATTTCAAAATAGAACAAATTGTAAAGTTTATTTTAATGGAACATTAATAGCTGATCGTTCAACCTATAATAATGATATTATAAATGATAATAATCCGGTTAGAGTATCTACTGTGATGAAAAAAAATATAGGTAATTTATATATAAATCCTAAAAGTCATTTTAAGGATTCGGGAAGAAATGATTATTTAGGATCTGTTAATAAAGATAGTGATGGTAATAATGAAATAGTTGAATTAACAGAATCTGATGATATTACAAAAGATATTCCTTTAAAAATAGCTGATTTATCATATTTTAATTATGCTTTATCTATGGATGAAATACTTGTATTATATAATAAAGGATTTAAGAATGAATTAGCAGATATAATTATTAAAAATAATGCTGCTGTAAATAAAGATATAGTTATTGGAAAGAAGATTAATTTAGATATGTATAATGTTAATAATAAAGATCTTCCAGTAGAATCTATTTAAATTTTATCAGATTATTAATAATTATAAAAATATTTATTAAATGGTTGCTGGACTAATACAATTAGCTACATCAGGAAGTCTTGATAGTTTTATTACTATTAATCCAAATATAAGTTATTATTTATTTGCTTATAAAAGACATACTAAATTTGCGTTAGAAACAAAATTATTAGATTTTGATAAGACTATAAATATAGATGGAATAAATAATCGTTATAGATGTAGTATAGATCCTAATATAGGAGATTTATTGTCAAATTTATATTTTATATATACAATACCTGAAATATATTCAACAGATAATTATAGATTTAGATGGATAAAAAATTTTGGAACATTATTAATTAAAAGAGCTGTATTTTATATTGGATCAACAATTGTTGATAATATATCAGGTGAATATTTATTATTATCAAATGAATTATCTTTATTAATTAAAGATAATTATGATGATATTACTGGAAATATAGAAGAAATGTATAATCCATCTATACCAATTCCTGTTATTAAAATAAATAATAATCGTTTTGAAACAATGAGATATCCATATATAATTCCTGATAATATAAAACCATCAATATCTAGTAGAGAAGTAATAATACCATTAAGTTTTAATTTTACAAGACATCCATCATTATCTATATTATTAGCTAGACTTCAAAATAGAAAAGATATATATATAGAAATAGAAATAGAGGATATAGAAAATTTATATCAAGTATATTCTAAAGAATTAAATTTATATATTAGTCCAAAATATTATAATGAATTATATTCAAATGAAAAATCTATAAATATAAATGATTTTATTAGAAATTCAAATAAAGATTTAAAAGCAAGAATTGAAGGAACATTTGTATATTTAGATAATTATGAGAGAGGATTAATGATGATATCACCTGTTAAAAGTGTATTATTAGAAAGAATATTTATATCAAATTTTGAAACATTAATATCAGGAAATAATTTACGAACAACAATTGAATTAATGGGAGCAAATCATCATACAAAAGAAATAATGTGGATATTGAGAAGAAGTGATTATAATAAATATAATGATAATTTTAATTTTACAAATAATATTCCTGAAAATATAAATAATCCAATAATATCAATGGCTAATATATATTTTAATGATAAAAATATAATGGAAGATAAACCTGAAAATTTCTTTGGAAAAATACAACCATATCAATATCATTCAACAATACCAAAAAGAGGTATATATATATATTCATTTGGTTTATATCCTGAAAAATGGCAACCATCTGGTAGTTATAATGGGGCAAATGTAAAAACTTATTTATATGTATACGTGAAACCGGCAAATAATGATATAATAAATAATAAATTAATAAAATTTAATAAAAATATTTATAATTATGATTATTTAATAAGATATTTTGTAAAAAGTTATAATGTATTAGAGTATATTGGCGGGAATGTTGGAATTAAATATGCTTAATTATTTTTATATTTATAAATAATAATAAAATATGGATTTGACATTATTTATAATGATAGTATTATTAATTATTACAATATTATATGGTATAAATATATTAAAAGATGTTAAACATGATATTAAATCAATTAAAGGTGTTGACAATAATAAAGAAGAAGATGATATGATAAATTATATAAAAAATAGTCTAGAATATTTAAAAAATTTATTATAATATTTAAGAAGAAAATGAATAATCATTAATAATTATAAATGCCACGAAAAAAGGTAGTATCCGATGTTGTTATAAAAAAACAAAATAAAAAAAATATAATAGATTCAATGATTAAAGATAATGAAAATAATGAAGAAGATATAATTGTTCAATTACCTATATCTCAAAATAAAGTTTATAATATTATTAATAATATCAGTGATGCTAAAATAATTGAACCGACACCATATGAAAATACATGTTATTTTACAAATGATTCTGAAAATATATCATGTGAAAATGAATATTATCAAACAAATACTTTTAATAAAAATATTTCGTGTTGTTATTGGTGTTGTCATTCAATAGATAATAATTATGGTATGCCTTATAATTATGATACTATAAATGATACATTTTATACATTAGGTTCATTTTGTTCTCTACAATGTGCTAATGCTTATAATTTTTCAACAAATTCAGGAAGTGATAAAGTATGGGAAATTAATAGTTGGATACAAATGATAGCAAGAAGATTTGGAATTAATAATATTATTAGACCAGCACCTTGTAGATATTTATTAAAAATGTTTGGCGGTAATTTAACAATAGAAGAATTCAGAGAAGCTCATATTAATACAGATAAAACATATATTCTTAATATTCCTCCTATGATTTCTATATGTTCTACTAGTGAAATCATAAATACTTCTTATTTAAATAAAAAAAAATGATTTAAAGATTATAATTCTTTATATATCGTAATTAAATTAATTTAAAGAAATGACAGATATTTATTTTACTCCATATAAAGTAAGTACAATTACATGTAATGTTGATATAGGAATAAATATTGATTTAATTACATTATATGAAAATTTTATGATAGGAGATAAATCAAATTTTGTTTGGATATATTATCCTAAAATTATGGATAAGGATAATAAAAGGGGTGAATATCCTAAAAAAAAGAGAAATGTAAAAAGTTCGGTAACAAAAAAAACATCATTTGATAATCAAGTAACAGTATTATATAAAAGTGATAATTATCCTAATTTGAAGATATTTAAAAATGGTAATATTCAATTAACAGGAGTAAAAGATGAAAATAATGTAGAGACAATTGTTCAACAAATTATTAAAGAAATAAAAAGAATATATGAATTAAAACCTGAAATATCAAATACTGATGATTTTATAAATAAAATAGGCTTTTATAATTTTCATATTAGAATGATAAATACAGATTTTAAAACATATGGTGATATTAATCATACAGAAAAATTTTTAATTAGAAGAAAAGTATTACATAAATTATTAATAAGTGAATTATATAATAATAAATGTAGTTTTGAACCAGGTAAATATCATGGAGTCAAATTAGAATTTTTCTGGAATAAATGTAAAGAAACACAAGATGGATTATGTATTTGTTCAGATTATTGTTTTGGAAAAGGTAGTGGAGATGGTAATAAAAATTGTAAAAAAATAACTGTTGCTATATTTGAAAGTGGTAGTGTATTAATTACAGGAGGTGTTTCATTTTCACAAATAGAAGATGCTTATAAATATATAACAAATATATTTACAACACATAAAGAAGAAATAAGAAAAACAGATTTAAATAATTTATTAATTTAAACTAATAATTTCATCTATTTTTTTTAAGATATTATCAAAATCACATATAATATCATTTTTATAATATAATTTAATATCTGTTTTATTTAAAATAATAAATTTTAATTTAAATGATTGTGTATTATTTTTTAATTTTAATAATCTAGTACATATTAATTTATCATTAATATCATCATAATAGTCATCATAAATATCTTCAATATAAATATTATTTTTTTTTTGTAAATAAATATCAATATATTCAATTGTTTTATAATCAAATAATTCAAATAAAATTAATTGAATATCATTATAATTATCATATTTATTTTTTCCAATAATTAATTCAATTTTATTATCTTCTTCATAATCAATAGGAAAATATTCATTAAAAATTAATAAATTATCATAATATTTATATTTATAAGTTGTATAATTATCATTATATTTAATTGATAATTTAGTACTGTCTTTAGGAACAATTTTTTTAATAAATAATCTAATATCATCCATTAATAAAAATAATAATAATAATTATCATTTTTTATTTAAATATTTAAATATATGTTATAGTTAAAAAATAAAATGAGTTATATTCGTAATATTTGGTATAATTTATTAGCAATAAAAAATAATATAATAATTAATTTTATATTAATAGGAAATATAATATATCCAAGTTATTTTAATGATATACTTCTTAAATATAAAAATAAAGGCGATGATTATTATAAATTTATAATTTTATTAAATATAAATAATAAAATATTTAAAAAATATAATATTGATATTTTAGATAAAGGTTTAGAATTATATAATAAATTTAAAACATTATCATTAACAAATATTAATGATGATAATCTAAGTGAAATAAGTGAATTGAGTGAATTGAGTGATATAGATTAAATATTGATAATTTGATGACATAATCCTAATTCTTTAGCTTTATTAGCATCTATAATCATAAATTTTTTATCAATATTATTAATATATTCATTTGTCATTTTAGATTTATTTTTTAGAATTTCTTTAATTTTTTTTAAAATAAGTTTTGTATTTTTAATATTATCATCTAATAATATACTATAATTATAAAATGAATATAATAAATTACATATAATATAACAATGTGAATACATTATAATTTTATTACAATGTAAAATTGGAAGTAAATTTTCAATACTTATTGGAACATCAATAATACCATATTTATAACTATTAATTCTTTTTATTTTTGGTATTAGATTAAAAGAATTTAATATCATATTCATATTTTGTTTATTGTCATCATCATTTTTATCTTCTATATTAGTACAATTATTAAAAGTAGTATAAATAATAGTTGGATATTTAGTATTTATTTTATTAATATTATTATCAATTTCTTCATTTTTCATATTACAAGAAATAAGTAAATTATTAATATTAGTAGAACTATTTAATAATTTTAAAATATTAATATTAATATTTTCATTATTTATACTATTATAATCAATAATTCTATCAATAATACCTTTTTTTAAACAATAGGTAGAATCTAATAATAGATTATGTTCTAATAAATCATGTAATTCTTCTTTTTTAAATAAAGTTTTTTTTAAATATAAATTAATAATATTTTTAAAATAAGTATCTATTTTATTTATATAATTTATTATATTTTGTCTTCCATCATTTAAATATCCTGTTATTCTATATTCATGTAATAAACAATATGAATATTTATTCATAATTCTATAAGGACTATTAATTAATAATAGAGTAGCTATAGAAAAACAATAATTATCTACAATTGTTGCTATAGGAACATTACTTATTTTAAATATAGTTAATAATTTTAAACCATCTTGAAGAATACCGCCCATAGAACTAATATGAATTAATATTGGTTTAGGATTTGGTTCTATATTAATATTTCTTATATCTTCAATTAATTTATCTATTTTAGAAGAATCAATATCTCCTGATATATATAAATGTTTAATTTTATCAGAATAAAAATCAGAATCATGTAAATTTTTAAAAAAATTTATAGATATTTCTTCCATTTTCTATAATTATATATTTTTAAAAATATATTTAAAGATTTACGATTATTATTTATTAAAAAATAATAATATATGTCTAAAGAAGATACTGTGATTTTAGGTGCTGATATCGGTACAACAAATTCATGTTGTTGTTTATATATTAATGACCGTGTTGAAGTAATACCTGATTTTCAAACAGGATCACGAACTATTCCATCATATGTTACATTTACAGATGAAGAAAAATTAGTAGGTGATGCTGCTAAAAATATTGCTACAATGTATCCAAAAACAACATTATATGATATTAAACGTCTAATTGGTAGAAAATATAGTGATAAAATTGTTCAAGATGATAAAAAACTATGGTCATTTGAGGTAGAAGGTGATAGTAATGATAAACCATATGTAAGTGTTGAATATAAAGATGAAAAGAAAAAACTATATCCTGAAGAAATTTCAGCAATGATTATTTCACGACTTAAAGAAACAGCAGAAGCATATCTTGGTCATCCTGTAAAAAGAATTGTAGTAACGGTTCCTGCTTATTTTAATGATAGTCAAAGACAAGCAACAAAAGATGCTTGTATTATTGCTGGTATGATTCCTGAAAGAGTTATTAATGAACCTACAGCCGCAGCACTTGCTTATGGTCTTGATAAAAAATCAGAGAAAGAAATGAATATTTTAATTTTTGATGAAGGTGGTGGTACACATGATATTTCTATTCTTACAATTGATGGAGGTATTTTTGAAGTAAAAGCAACAGCAGGAGATACTCATCTTGGAGGTTCAGATCTTGATAATCTTATTGTTGATTATTTATGTGATGATATTAAAAAGAAATTTAAGAAAGATGTTAAATCAAATGCGAGATCACTAAAACGACTAAACATTGCTGCTGAAAAGGCAAAAAAGAATTTATCTACAGCAACTTCTACTACAATTGAAGTAGAATCATTAATTGATGGAATTGATTATTCTACAGTACTAAGTAGAGCTAAATTTGAACAATTGGCTGATAGTTTTTTCCAAAGATCAATGGAACCGTTGGCTAGAGTTCTAAGTGATGCTAAATTGTCAAAAAATGATATTGATGAAATTGTATTAGTTGGTGGAACTACTAGAATTCCTAAAATTCAAGAAATGTTGTCAGCATATTTTAATGGTAAACCACTAAATAAATCACTAAATCCAGATGAAGCTGTTGCGATGGGTGCTGCTATTCAGGCTGCTATTTTATCTGGAGGAAATAATTCAAAAACCAATGATCTTTTACTTTTAGATGTAGCTCCTCTCTCACTTGGTATTGAAACATCAGGTGGAGTAATGACAAAAATCATTGAAAGAAATACAACAATTCCAACTAAAAAATCACAGACATTTTCAACATATTCAGATAATCAACCAGCAGTAGATATTAAAATTTATGAAGGAGAGAGAGCCTTAGTTAAAGATAATAATCTACTAGGATCATTTAATTTAAGTGGTATTCCACCTATGCCTAGAGGACAACCTAAAATTACAATTGATTTATCAGTAGATGCTAATGGTATTCTAGAAGTAACAGCTAAAGAAGAAAGTACAGGAAAAACAAATAACATTAAAATTACAAATGATAAAGGAAGACTATCACAAGAACAAATTGATGAAATGATTAAAACGGCAGAAAAATTCAAGAAAGAGGATGAAATTCAAAAAGAAATTATTGAAAGTAAAAATGATTTAGAGAATTATTTATATGGAGTTAAAAATTCATTATCTACAAAAGCAGAAGGAGCACCTCCTAATTTTGATGAAGTTAAAGCAGAAATTGATCCAATAGTAGAAGAAGGATTAAAATGGTTTGAAGAAAATACAAAAGCAACAGTAGATGAATATAAAAATAAGAGAAAAGAACTAGTAGATAAAATTCAACCACTTTTAATGAAACTTCAAGGTAATATGGAAATGCCACCTAATTTTGATCCAAGTATGTTTGCTCAAAAACCACCTGAAACAGAACCAGAATCTAAAGAAGATAAAATTGATGATTTAGATTAAATTATATAATTTCTTTTTATAATAATTTATTATTTATTATTTATTATTTATTATTTATTATTTATTATTTATTATTTATTATTTATTATTTATTATTTATTATTTATTAGTTTAATAGTTTAAATTTATTAGTAGATTCTTAATTATTTATCAAATTAAAAAAATAAATTTCTTTTTTTATTAGTTTAATAATATTTTATTTTTTTATAATAATTTATTAATAAGATTATTAATTATTTAATAGTTTAATAGTTTATTATTTAATAGTTAATAGTTAATAGTTAATAGTTAATAGTTAAT